>OGRJ01000673.1_pt1 | contig 32118 bp, 49 predicted proteins | sample 1553411 | NCBI WGS metagenome assembly OGRJ01 (sample SAMEA2580084, study PRJEB22360) | human gut metagenome | biome: human gut; feature: human-associated habitat; material: faeces | place: Denmark | collected 2008/2010
TCAATTTTTTATTCTCTTAATTTTGTTTAGGTGGAACTTTTTCTGGAAGTTCACACTATTGAATGCACCAGACCGGACACCAGTCCAAGGCTTCTGCCATGGGATTGTTCCCTGTTCTAACTGTTTAATGATTCTTTCTGTTACCATTTCGTATACGTTTAAGCTTGCCATATGCTTTGACCTCCTATTGTGTTGTGCTTTATTTCCTTTGTTGAGGTCAATTATATAACACGATATCGGTATATGCAAGACGGAATATTGCGTAAAAACAACACGATATCGTATAACGAAAATTGTATAAAAAGTATAACGATATCGTGTTTTATAATTTGCATCTATATATAGTTAATTATCGAGCTTATCTAATACAGCTTTTACAACAAAGCCGTTTACAGAATCACCTGTTTCTTTGATCCGTTCTTTAGTTCCTTTTGGAAATCTTACAAGGACTTTATCATAATTTTCTTTTTCCCATTTTTCTGTTGCACGAATATGTGCCTCTGTGACCTTTTTCTTTTCTTCCATATAATCACCACCTTTTATATGTTTATATGCAATTCTCTATATAACACGATATCATATTTTTACAAAAATGTCAAATATAGCGATATCGGTATACAAAGTCAACAAAAGCATATAACGATATCGGTATAAAACTTGTGAAATATTCCGACTTGAAATAACACGATATCGTGTTATACTAGAGCCATAAACAAAACAGCAACACACAAACGAAGAACAACAGCGAAGGGTGAAAACGAAGTAGCACACGCACACCGGAGACACCCACATAATACCGGAGAGAGATAAGCAAAGATGCTTAGCAGTCGAGATTGGTTTAAAGCTCACCGGAGCTGAGTTCTTCCAATAAGAATAAAAGGACATGGAGGAAAAACATATGTGTACAACAATGAACGAATTAGAAAAGGTCGTAGCTGACTACAGATCATTAAAAGCAATGAAAGAAGAGCTTGACGCACAGTTAAAGGATGCAGAGCGTGAGATGATTTCATACTTAGACAATAACAACAAGCTCACAGAGTCAGGCAAGGATTTCACTATCAAGGTTTCAACTTGTGAGCGCCGTACACTTGACAGCAAGCAGTTAGAAGCAGACCTCGGAAGCCTTGCAGATTATCAGAGAGTAAGCCAGTATAGAAGACTTTATGTGAGATAACAAGTAATCCTTTTCGGTGGGATGGTAAAACCGAAGAAAGAGGACAACATGAAAATCGTAAAAGTTACCAGTAAAGAAGAACTTGAAAAGCTGGAAAAAATCGTTAATGAAAAATTGGAACTTGTTAAAACAGTTCGGGACAGTTTCGGATGGGATTGCTTCACAGAAGAACCTGAGCAGAAGATTAAAGTACTTCGTAAATTAAATGAATTACTTATATTTAGCGTTGAGCCTGACGATCTGAACGAACAACTTGCAGAATTAGAGTTAGAAGATCCCAAAACATATTCTATAATCTGTAGATTTATCAAGATTCAGTTATCTAAATAAAAGTCGTCACAGCGACTATAAAAAGGGCTTTAGGCTGTGAGCGTTGACCGTCAGAAATGGCGGTCAGGTAGTCAGACATAAGGAGGAAAATATCATGTTAAAGAAAATTTTAGTAAAGGCTGTGATCATGGCACTAGGAGCTATCGCCCCGACAGCAACAACATATACAAGCAATGGCGTCTATTATGCAGACTCTCAGACCGTAGTGGATGCAGACGGTGAGGAATGGGGCTTCGATTCAGAGCTTGAAGATGGGACACCAGTAGTCATTATCTTTGATTCCAAGGACACTGACAGTCGCTATGATGATGTAGTGGTTGGGCTGGTATCAACTGGTAAGTAGGAGGACATACAACATGAAAGAAACAAAATATATCAGCTATGAAGAGCCGATAAATGGCAGAAGTTTTACATACAAGCAGATGCAAGAAGTTTACCGTGATCTGGCAAACAAAGAAGAATATCCAGACTTTGACTGTTGGTTTACAGACATGTTGAAATCGGGAGTGTTTGAAACAATTTAATAGTAACAAGGGGCTGTCAATTAGGCAGTCCCGACAATATAAAATCAATCAACCAACAGGAGGAAAACAACAATGATGTATTGCGAGTTTATCGACATTTCCGAATATGGAGAAAACTATATCACATTCACAGAGTACCATGATTACATTGAACCTATTTATATGGATGCAGACATGTCCAAACAGGATTTTGTAGCACTACTGAAGGAGACCATACACAAGATGGTTGAGCCAGTAGTACAGCGAGCAATCCATAATATACCTTTACCGGACAAGTTAGCAATCGCATTCAGTGACGAAGAGCCGGTTGAGCTTCTGGATCACATTGCAAAGATTGACTTCGAAGCACGAAAACTTGTATATCAGTATCTCAAACTGATGTTGGCAATCTAACATTAAATAGCTGACCTATCGGCTGATCGGGGAGAAAGGTGTAGCCCATGAGGGACGCAATAAAGACCTTGTATGAACATTGGGTGAATGTACATACAACCACACCAGTAGAGCAGTCAGCTTTTGAAGCAATCAATGAAGCTGCTAAAGGGCGAGCAGAGCATGATCCGTTGTACACAGCTATTGTGGATTATTCAGAAGTAATCCAGTACGAAGCTTTCAAAGAGGGTGTGATTACAGCCTTGAGCTTGCTACACCCATTACCAGAACAGGGGGACATGTAAACATGAAGGAATACGGTTTATCAGAAGAACAGTTGTTAGCTTTAGGAGAAGATCCAGAAAAACAGGAAGAACCGCAAGAAATGTGGGATGGAGATTTTGACTTTCTCATGGATTTCTGGTTTTAGAAAAGGGGGCAGAACAATGTCAGACTTAGGAAATAAATTAATGGAATCCATGTTTAATGCCTGGTGTGATGATGAATGCAAAGAGTTCACACCGGACCATAACGATTACAGTCATAGCTTACCAGAAATTGTTGATTATATAAGCGAGCTAACCGGAGCTTCCAGAGAGCAGAAATACCGCATTGAACATGAGCTTGAAGATCTTGTAAATCGGACAGAAAAGAACACTTTTGCAGATGGATTTTACATAGCTATGGCGGTAGCAACAGGAAAATTATTTTAATAGCGAGGGGGCAGAACAATGACACAGAATGTAAATATTGCAGTAAAAACAGAGTCAGGACAGGTAAAGAAGATAAGCCAAGGTGTGATCTTCCAGCCTGAGACACAATTCAAGGGTGGATCTGTTAAATGGTTTGATGATTCCAAGTTGCTAAAACCAGAATACAGAAAATAAATAAGCTCGTCATGGCGAGGATAAAAAGGACTTCAGGCCATGAGCGTTGATTGTTGGGACAGATCCTGACAATCAGGTAGTCGGCTAAGTACATAAAGCAGGAGGAATACATAAATGTTAGCAGAAGCAAGGGAACTGTACAATTACACGGTTGGAAATGAACCATTTAGAAGCCAGATCGAAGAGATCAGAGATAATCATACAGATTATGTGATGGCAAAAATCAAGATCAGGAGCATTGTTTTTAGTGCTGATCTTCAGTATGGGAAAGATTACTGTTCATGTGGAAAGTCCTGCTTTACTATCCAGGATATTGATTCTGTATTTGTAAAGATTCTTGGAGATATGTATGACTTATGGTGGTAAGGGAGGATAAGGAAATGGAAGCAGTAAGGGAACCAGAGGTAATTAGACTGTACAGAGAAGACGAGGTTGTAGAGCTTGTAGCTAAATATCTTCTGGCCAACAAGAAACAGGAGCAGGAGAAACAGCATAAGCAGAGAGTAAGGCAGATTGTAAATCGACAGCGTAAACGCCAGCTGATAAGGGAGCTGTTGATCTCATTACTGAAGCAGATCGCGGCTATTGTATTCATAGCGTTGTTCCCTTGGCTGATTTGCAAGGTAACCGGTGATCCAGAATACTATGGGATGTATTTGATGGCTGCACCGATTGCGCTAGGAATGATCTGGGGCTTACTCAAGGAAAATTGGAGGTAGAAGAAAAATGAGTGATCTTAATAGATACTATGTCAAATTAAAATTAACCTATGAATATGAGGTTATAGCCACTTCATCAGAACAGGCAGAAGAGATTTCCAGAAGAAGATTTGACCACACCCCTAATTTTACTGTTAATGATGTTGAAGTAGAGTTTAAGGATATTGGAGGTAATAAGGCAAAATGAGAAGATTACATTGTGTATTTCAGGACGGATTGATTCTTGGAATCTGGATGTGTCCCGATGAAAGATTCTATTACCATATTGCAGAGGCAGACGCAACAGAACCACTCACAAAAGAAGAGATATGGGAAATGCTTGATTATGCAGTGGCATTCAATAAGGGAACTGGTACAGTCAACTATTTCTGGGATATGATGGCAGAATTAGTAAAGCCTGAAGATTTACAGATATTAAAGGAACGAGCAGAAGCAATTATTGAAGGGGGAGCAGACAAATGATAGTTATTACAAATGGCACTGAGTACATATACTTGGACGATCAGCACCAGATCCAGAAGACAACTGATCTCACAAAAGCAAAGACATTTACATTCCAGGGATGCAGTATTTTCATAAAGGAAAACGTCAAGGCAACCAAGGGCTTTTATGCCTACGATACGGAAACACAGCGTATCTGTTACAGACGAAAGAAGAAAAAGTGTTTCCCAAAGACCACAAGAATGATGATCTACAATCAGGCAGACGGACGTTGCGTATTATGCGGAAGAAAAATCAAATATGAAGATATGACAATAGACCATATCAGACCTACGTCATTAGGTGGTTCAGATTCAGTGGAAAACCTTCAGTGTACTTGTCGAACATGCAACACCTTCAAAGACAAAATGCTCCCGGACACATTCTTTGATCGGATCAACGAAATCTATCTGTATCAGATGCAGAGAAAGTATGGCAAGAAACTTAAATGGAAACTGGCGAATAAATTAATTAAGAGTATGGCACGGTAGGAGGACAAGACAATGTGGACGAGAGAGATTTTAGATTATATAGAATACAATAAATGGAAAGATGAGCTTGTACCTGAGAGACTGAAGTGCTTCTTCACAACCTGGGCGTATGAGTATAGAATCGGGAAAGATCAGGACGAATGCGAAAGCTTACTGAAGAGAATCTATGAGAATGCAGAGGTAGCAGGATTTATGGACTACGAAGAGTTCAAGGAATACATGCTTCAGTTTGTGAGGTAGGATTGCACAGGGGAGTAGAAATTATCGACTCCCCTATTGAACTAACAGACAGGTAGCAGGACATAAAAAGGAGCAGAAGCACAATGAGCGGAAAACTTGATAGACGAGATGAAGTTCGGTTTATTGCCTATCTGGAAGCGAACCATTATATTCCAGATAATAAAAAAGGCAGTGGCGGTAGCCATTACAAGTACATATCAATCCTGACAGGATATCATGTAGAGATCAAGCACAAGCAGAATATTATGATAACCAAAAGGCTGATAAGGGAAGTAAGACAAGATTTAGAGCGGAACGGATACAAATGTATTCCATACTGATCCACTGCTGCCTGGGCGAAATTCATTGATAATGCAATGGAAAACAGCTATAATGGGAGTAGATTAAAATAAATGTTTGGCTCAAAAATTAGGAGGAATTTTAAAATGATGTATCCGTATATGACATTAGATGATGAAACAGAGATTGTACATTCTCAGCTGATCGAGGATGAAAATGGAAAACAGAAGGTAATTGTAAATTTTGAGCGTCCTACAGAAACTGGATTTGATTCTGCAAGATGTGAGTTGCCTGACTATACATGGACGGAAAGAGAAGGATATTCAGACGAAGAGATAAGCATGTTTGAAAAATTGCTTCAGAGTAATGCTCATTTGTTATATAAATATGCTGCGAACGGAGGTATTCATATTGCCTAGATTATTTACTGTAAGTGGTTATATTGTGTACTTCTGGTCAAATGAAAATGGTGAACCGATACATGTTCATATTTCAAAGGGGAAACCGTCACCAAATGGAACAAAGATATGGCTGACTAAGAACGGTGGCTGTATTTTGGCTAGTAATGGAAGCAAGATTTCCAATAAAGAATTAAATGAATTGATGGAATTTATATCAGCACAGTTTTTTCTTATCTGCGCTAAATGGAAACAGGCATTTGTTACAGATGAGATCAAGTTCTATTGCTAATAGAAGACAAAAATAAATATTAGAGGATGTAGTGAATTGCATTTTTGGGACAAATTTTCATTATCAGAACAAGAAAATTCTATTTTTGCACAGAATATAACAGGTGAAGTTGTATATTGTGGAATGAAAATGGAGCAGAGAGCTGTTACACTATCACAGGTTTAGACAATACTCAATGGAACCAATGTACCTGAAGTAAGAATTGATGATCTTAAAGCAATCCTGAACATGCGTGACGCATGGAAGTTTTTACTCAATACAGTAAGCGAACCTGTCTCGTTTGAATATTGGTGCAAACTCAATGAGTATATAGCAAGAAATGAAGCCCTGGAATGGGGAAAGCTGCGTACTGGATCTGTAGGTATCTCTGGTACAGACTACGAGCCACCGGTTCCGAATAAAGACAAAACGGTAGCAGAACTGGAAGCAATTTTGACAGATGCAGACGCTTCTACAACAGATAAGGCATTAGCTGCTTTTACATGGGGTGCAAGAGGTCAGTTCTTCTGGGACGGCAACAAGCGCACAAGTTTAATGCTTGCCAATAAGATTCTGATACTCGGTGGTGCTGGAATAATGACAATCACGGATAAATATATGGAACAGTTCAACGGATTACTTCTCGATTTCTATAATACAGGGGAAAGCGAGGCTTTGAAAGAATTCTTGTATAACAATGCGATTCAAGGGATAACTGTGTAAAGTAAAAGAGGGAGGACTTGCTATGGGATTGTTTGGTGGAAAAGATGATAATAAGGTTGGAATAACGCTGTCAACAGAACCGTTACCTCAAACGGCACAAGTTAAACAAGACAATAGCGTAGAAGATCAGAAATATGAATCTCTGAAAAGTCAGTGGGAGCAGATTCCAGGAATTTTAGTATACACAGAAGGAACGGCATTTTCAAAAACGCGAGAGTGTAAATTCTCAATCCAAAATGGAGAATATATTATTACTGAGTCTTTGGATGGAAAATATATGTATCAGGAAATTCCATCAGTATTGAGACAGATACGTTTAGGTAAAGAGTATAGCCATAAACTGTATAATGAAATTCCACAGATTACAAAGTCAGATGATTATGTTGGAGAATTGTCCAAAAGGGTAGATGGAATCAAAATTTGTCTGCTCAAAAATGGAGCGAGTCAACCTGAGATTATTATTAATATAAAAAAACTTGAGCAGGATTTCTCACCAGTGCAGGAAATCTTTCAGCACATACATATTAGAAATTTTTATAATGTTATTGACATTCCAAAAGAAAATTTTAATGTTAGGGTAATGAATGGAGCAGGATATTTCTCTAATAATAATTTTATTATGATGCGGAAAAATAATTCTCTTATATGGGTTAGAGTATCAAATTCTGGTTGGGATGGACGCTATGTGACAATGGTAGAATTGGAAGTTGGAGATATTCTTTATTATAAGTCCGAAGGTGCATTAAGATATGAACAGCAACTTTCTGGTGGCGGTGGAATGGGCATTAACTATGGAAGTGCAGTAATTGGTGGCTTGTTATTCGGTCAAGCAGGAGCTATGATTGGAAGCAGGAGAAAAGAAGAAGTGAAGGAAATTGAGTCAAGAACGATTGCACATGATACCAGAGTTATATCCGTGGCATTTAGAAAAAATGGTAGAATATATCAGGTTGGTTTTGATATAAATTCAGAGCTGGCGTTTGACTGGTTGATTCCAGAAAAACAGTATGATTATGTGATACAGAAACGAAGAGAACAATATGAGAAAGCAAATCAATAATATCTCAAAGCATACCATAGCCGATTTATACCGTGATACAACAGAAGCGGAACGAGTGGAGTTGATTGACGGCCAGTATTACCATATGCCTATGGTAAATACTTTGCATCAACAACTTATGTCTGAAATCAGTAGCCAGATATGCAGCTACATCCATGATAGAGGACTACCGGATCAGATATATTATGGACGCTTTGGCGTGTTCTTTGATGATTACAATATGGTAGAACCAGATATTTCGGTTATCCAAAATAAGGCTAAGTTATCAAATCGTGGCTGTGAGGGTGCGCCCGATTGGATTATTGAGATAGTAATGCCTGGTGATCCACTGCATGATTATGTGACTAAGTTGGAAAAGTATTCTTCAGTAGGAGTTAGAGAATATTGGATTGTGGACGGAATAAAACAGAAAGTAACTGTATATTGCTTTGAACAGGACATATATGCAGAGAGTCATACATTTAATGAGCCAGTGAAATCATATCTGTATAAGGACTTGGCTGTGGATTTTTCAATAATGGATTTGAGGTCATAAAAAGAGGGCTGCCGGGATGACGGTAGCCCATAGGAAGAAAAGCATTATCTAAGTCGTACATCAGGAATCTTTTTTAATACTTCTTTAGCTGAAGTATAGGTATCATCAGGAATATATTCCTGAATATTGGGAAGTGCCCATTCTTTTTGATGAATCTTGAACCAATTATAAGTTTTTGAAACGAGAGAGCTAAATTCTTCTCCTGTTTTTACATCATGCAAATATGGAAGAAATGAGCCTACAGTTTTGGGTTCTATCTCATTAAATAAGAATGCAATTGAAGAATAGAAGAGATTACGGACGCTATGCAATTTTGGATTTGGATTGTCTGCAAAACTGCAAATTAGTTCCAGAATAGATTTAAAGTTTTCCAGAGCCGTAGCAGCAGTTTTCTTATTCTCTTCTAATTGTTCTCTGTCCCACTCTCGGTATTGGTCTATGAGTTGCAAGCTATCATTTTTAACTGCTAAATCATGGTATTTTGCACCAATAGCAAGTAAATCATCTACTGTAGCACCGTATGATTTTGGATCATTAGGGTTAGTCCCATAGAGAGGAATATATAATAATGGAAAAATGAGATCAGGAATCATGTATAGAGTGCGATTAGCATTAAGTAGAGCAGTCAGTGCAGCCTGTTTGGTTTGAACTGAATACCCATTAAATGTGCTGGAAATTTGATCGTTAAATTCTTCCAAGAGTTCAGAGAAAGCATTATCTAAATCTTCTGTTTTATACGTTTCTTTGAAATGTTCGTCTATAGGAATTAATTGATCCCACTCTTTAACACCGTAAAGATTCTGGTTGATAATTTTCTCAATATAATAGAATACACTTTCTGGATCATCATCATTTAAAAGTATTTTATATATTGAAAATAAATCGTTCTTGCCAATTTTTTGTGTTTTTCCACTTTCTATGTTAGGAAGCCAGTATTTAGAATGATTGCTTTTTTCTGAAAGCTCATATGCAGAAATACCAAGTTCTTTTCTAAGTGTAACTATATTATTTCGTAATTGGTCTGTGAGACTTATTTTTTCAGTTGCCATATTAAGACCTCCGTTAATAAGACTATATTATTATAAAAATAATAAAAAGTCAAACAAAGAACATGTAAGTAAATAAAATACTTAAAAAGTATTGACATAAATAATTGAGTATGATATGATGCTAACCATAGAAACAAAAAAAGATCAATGCACGCCAATGCACTGATCTTCATATGAAACGATACGCCAATACCGTTTCACTAATATGCACAGATCATCATGAATGAAGAATCCATACATAACCTTCGACAAGTTAAGTATAGTCTATTTTTCATTTCGTGACAATCCGAAACGTTTGTTCGGATATTCTGTCATATTACCCAATACATAAAAACCTATATTAAATAGGAAGCAACATAATCAAGAAACACAATCAATATCGAACCATGACAACTTTATACCTGCATCTATACCACAGCCCACAGCCCACAGGACTATTTTTATATCTTTCAGTGAGACTGCTTTATTTTTTGCACCCTTTTTTAGGAAACAACATCAATACACACTTGCAGAATGTAATTCCTGAGAAATCGGAAGTAAGGAATGAACCAGATCACCATATTTTTTTACACAGTGGGTTACAGTTGAGATAAAGGTAGACAAAAACTTAATAGGGAGGAACTTTATGGAACTATCGAGATCAGATTTTCAAATCCTGAACGTACTGAAAGAACACCAGTGTACAAATTATCAGGATAGCATGACGTTGCAGGAGATTATACCAGAGTTACCATTTTCCAGGGTTACTGCTTACAAACGTTTGAAGAAACTATGTGATATGGGATATACCGCAAAAGGCTGTCAGGCAGAGCAAGCCGATACTTATTACATCCTGGAAAAAGGCATTCGTGCAGCAGACATAAAAGATATGACAGAGTTGGAGTCGTGATATGTTGGTGTAATGTTCACGCAATGTCAAGATACATAAAAGTCAATATAAAGATACAGGAAGGATAGATTGTATATATGACAAATAAATTAAACAGATCAGATTACCTCATTCTGGACACGCTACATAGTTCCAATATGACAGATCAATTTCACAGTATGACAATTGAAGAAATCATGGAAGAGACAGGAAATGTTCTTGGGGTTCGTATGACAGTATACCGCATGGTAACTAAGCTGGTAAAGCTTGGGTATCTTGAAAAAGGCGTTATGGACAACCATGCAAACACCTATTATTTAACAAATGATGGTCGCAAATTATTCAAGGAGGATAAAGCAGAATGAAGATCAGAGAGAATTGTTACATGTTAGGACTGGGAAGCACAGGCGGAAAAATCTACAAAGAATTTGTACAGCGTCATTACAAAGGTGCGGCGGCAAATGGCAGCGAACAGGATCACAAAGCCCTGGGAGATGTACCCAATAAATATATCTTACAAGGTTTTGACGGATTCGGTGGACACCGGGAAAGAGCTATGGATTGTCTGGCTGGAAACGAAGATTTCATCAAATTTGTTGAAGGAATCAAAGAAGACATTGTGTTTATTCTCTTTGCCGGAGGCGGTTCTACTGGATCAGGCTGTGCGCCAATTGTTGCAGAAATGCTCCTGGAAGAAAAAGACGAAGAGGGTAATCCGGTGAAGACAGTGTGTCCGGTGATTGCGTTACCTGCTTCTGGTGAGTCCTTGGCAAAACATAAGAACGCTTATGAGACAGTGCAGGAGCTTCAGGAAATAGAAGGTTTGGGAGCAACATTCTTCTTAAATAATGACAGCAACGAGAATTACGATTATATCAATAAGAATTTTGCAAGTATGCTGGATGAATTTCTTTCAAATGAGAGTTACGGCAGACAGAACAATTTTGATGAATCAGAGCGTCTGGAAATGTTGAAAGACAGCGGAGCAATGGTCCTGAGCGTAACAGGAGATGGAACAGATAGCAAGATCAAGCTTGAAAAGCTGACTAAGAGTGGAATCTTTGCACCAATCGAGGATAACTACATCTGTGAGAATATCGGTATCATTCATTCTAAAAATGATAAGTCAGATATTGACTCTGAGGATGTAATTGCAGAAGTAGGAAAGCCAGATAATGTATTTGAGGGCTTCAATGGCAGGAAGACAATCATTGCTGCAAGTGGCTTGGATTATCCGGTATCTCATGTAAAGAAGCTTGGCGAATTGGCTGTAAAAGCTAATGCGGAACGTATGAGAAATAAGAAAAGCACCAGAGCAAAGCTTGGTTCACTGGAATTACCGGAAGTAGATATAACAGAGCAGAAAGAAGAACCTACAAAGAAGAGAATGACAAAGTTGGAACTTCTGAAAAAGAGAAGAGGACAGTAAAGGTTAAGTACATCTTATGTTATGTCAGAGAAAAGTCATGTATCAATAGTGAGGATATGAAGTATATGGAAAAGCAGCGTAATGACTTAGCCGTGTTACAGAAGAATGGTTTAATCCATCTGATCGGCAAGTCTGAAAATAGAATACCAGAACCAAAATTTAAAGGTGGTACTGTACCATGGTTTGACGACACAAAATTACTGAAAACCAACCGAGCAGGAAAATCAGCCAGAGGTTACGAAGTAATCAGTAAATAACCGGATTCAGGCAGTGGATACAAAAAGCTGCTGCCTGATCCACCAAAAGATAAGGAGAATATGAGTATGGGATATTACGTTTTAGACGAAATTGAAAAAGGCGATTACAAATTTTCATTAGATACATTCCTGGGTGATCCAGCTGCAAATATTTGTTGCTGGGTGTACTACAAAGGTAAGCCGTTAAATATTGAGGGTACAAACGACCAGGTTCATAAAGTATTCCCACAAGATCATGGTAGCGTAAACAGGAGTCACTTGTATAACTTTATCAATAAATTTATCAAAGACGAAGCATACAGAAATCAGTATGTGGTAAAAGGACGAACCAGATAATTTTCTTAGAATAAATTAGAAGCAAAATGAGAAGTAACAAGTGAACAGAAGTAAGGCAGTAGAAAATTGGCCGTCAATGATAAAAAGGAGAAAACGGATATGAGTAATAAATTAGTGAAGAAAAGCAACCTTGGAGACCTTAGTTATAGTGATCTGGGACTGGATGTTAGCTTCCAGATCCTTGAAGCACCTTATCTTGAAGACGGCACAAAGATGCTTTTTAAGATTGATGATGTTGAAAATTTCTGTGCATATAACTTAAATGATTTTGCAGATTTTGGCAGCATTTTACTATTGAGACAAAATGACACATTCTTCTTTGCGTGTATTGATAAAGCAAAGAATGACATTGCTTATATCAATGAAAAGACGCATCCTCAAATGTACAAGGAAATTGGAGATATTGTATTTGAAATGGCAATGGACACATATGGACATTATTTCTCTGGAATTGTTGTTCTGGTAGAAGTTGAACCAAATACATATAAAATGATTGAGAAATAGAAGGAGAGCTAAGATATGCAGAGTATTGAAGAGAAAATTTATGAGGTGTTTTGGGACAAGAATATTGCCAGAATGATTAATAGGGCTGATCTTTTTTCTTTCTTGAAACAGTATGTTAATCCCGGGCTTTTAACCAGATCCAGCAAATCTGAGCTTGTACACGATCTGAAGGAATATATGACTACTGCTAATCTGGAATTTATTGCAGAACGAATGGAGAGTTTTGGCTTACCAATGGTGGACACTGTGAGCGTATTAGACACAACATCTTATGCGGTGAAGAAACTTGTAGACAATGATACATTGCGTATTGTTGGAACCTTTAAAGGTGGAAATCAGCGTATTCCATACAAATTATGCAGTGTCCTGGATATTCTGGATATTTCCCATGCCGGACTTTTGGAGAAGAAACAGCAGCCTGTTTTACCAGCAACAGACGAGAATATTGCCAGTGCCCTATACACTATAAATAAATCTGCAAAAGTGTCCAGAGATACAAAGAACCGTAGTTATTATAACAGGAAATTTCAGTGTTGCGGAGCTGCTAAGACAAGAATGCTCAATTTATATCATCTGAAGGATGCTGTGCTGAAAAAACTTCAGGAAGAAGACCGGGTGGAATATCTTGGAGTCAATCGACAGGTATTTGATTATGGACCAGACAGTTTCCTGCGTTTGTATCGTATTGGTGATTTTACATTTCATATTCCGTGCCAAAAGGATGAAGTAAACGAGTTGGAAATTTTAGATGAAGAAATTGACGGTGAAATCAGTGCTGAGAAGACAAGAAATGTAGATATAAATTTTAGACAGGCAATGTTGCTGTTGGAAAATTACAGTGGAGTAAAAGCAGCAGGTACATACAATAAGAAACCTGAGTTTTATTAGAATGACTTTCTGTACAAATAAGAAGTATTACACGGCGGTAGACCTACCACAATCTACCGCCAGGAAGGAGAGTGTGCATGAAACCACCAAAAGAATACCTGAAGAATCTGAAGCACCATACGATCACAGAAAAGATGTTATCCGATTGCATTTACAGCATAAATAACAGAGCACTCAACAGTCGTGATAACGAATACAAGTATACACATTACATCCCTAATACATACGGCAACGCCAATAAGTACCACAAAAAGAAACTGGAATACTACCAGATGAAGAAAGTCCTGTTATCAATCCTGGAACCAGCTCATATCCAAAAGGGTGAAGTTCTGCAGCGAAAGCGTACATATGACTATGAGGAAGGTTACGAAGATATATTAAAATCTGGAAACTACGTCAACAACAGTGGCTTCTACGATCCAGACAGAAAGGAACACGTTGAGTTCGTGGTGCAGATGATTCCAGAGACAGTCTATTATTTGACATACACACTAAGTAACCGGACATTTCGTGTACCACTGGAAGAATCTGAGATTAAACAGTATCCAGATTTAGAAGTAGTAGATGTAGGACGGATAACGCCAGTATACGGAGATATTACCGCAGATATGTTATCGGTTCAATTTGTGGAGAAGATTCTGCTGCTGATAAAGAACAGAAACTACACGCTGATTTTTGAGAATAACACAGAGCAGGAAACAGAAGTAAAAGATGAACTGGCAGCAGAACCGGTTAGTGTTGAATGAAACGGCGGCCATGCTGGAAGAATAATTAAGAATGAGAGGAAAACAAACATGTATAAAGGACCAAAGACAACAATGTATATTGTACGTTCACTGAATATGGTGAACTGGCTGTGTAGCCATGGCTTCAAAATTTTAAAAGTGGAAGATTCTGAGAAAGATGAAAAATTGAAGGTGTTCTTTTTTGAAGAATCTCCGGCCTTACATCACACAATGATGATGTACCGAAAGGAAGTGTGATTGTATGGCAAACGGCAAAGCAGCAATTAGTCAGTATTTCTCAAACCTTATTGGAGAAGCGCTAAAACAGTATGATTGCTTTTATATAGATAAGTATGAAAGGCTGGATAAACAGAATATTTCTACAGAACATATAGATTCAGCTTTTCTTATATAAAGCAATTTAGAACGTTCTTTCCGGTGGTTTCAGATAATCCAATCACCGGAAGGAATTCTAAGAATAAATCAACAGTTAAATAAGAAGTAACATATGGAGGAAGATAAGAATGAAATCAAAATATTTTAAATCATTGGAGGAAATAATTCATGAACACAGAAGAAAGAACAATTACAATCGTAGACGATATCATGGGATCTGGCAAAAGCACCTGGGCGATCAATTACATTAATGACAATCCGGACAGGAAGTTCCTTTGTATTGTACCGCTCCTGTCAGAATGCGAGAGATTCAAGGATGGCACAGACATTGATATTGTTGATCCGGAGAAATGGGGTTCCAAATGGAAACATTTCAGATGGCTTGTAGAGAATGAAAAGAATATTGTCACAACGCATTCGCTCATTCAGAAGATGGACCTGGATATGCTGGAACTGCTGAAGAGTAAGGACTATGTTCTGATGATTGATGAATGCCTGGATGTACTTGATACCTATAAGATAACCAAGGATGATATGAAGATTATTTTTGAGCAGAAGCTTGTCTCTCTGGATGATAAGGGCTTTCTAATCTGGAATGATGACAAGAAGTATAAAGGTGTATTCGGAGACATCAAGCGCTTGTGCAGTTTCAAGTCACTTATGGGATTTAAGAAAGAAGACAGCGAAGAACTAGCAAGAATCATCATGTGGAATTTTCCAGTAGACTTCTTTAAGTGCTTTGAAGAGAGCTACATCTTTACATATCTGTGGGAAGGTAGCATTCAGAAGTCATACTTTGATATTCACGGCATTCATTACGAGAAGTATATGCTGGACTATGACAGAAAGTTGATTAAGCATAATAAAGAACTGGAATATGAGAAGCGTAGAAAAGTGGTTGATCTGATAAACATTTATGAGGGCAAATTTAACAAAATTGGTATGAAGATTGGAAAGACTAATCCTCTATCAAAGAACTGGTACGAAAGTAAGAGGAAAAGCAATCTGTTTATGCTGGAACAGTTAAAGGCAAATACAGAGAATTTCTTCAGAACAGTTTCTAAGACCAATTCAGAAGATAATATGTATACCGTGTTCAAGTCATATACCAAATATATTAAAGGTAAAGGGTATTCGAAAGGTTTTGTCCCATGTAATGCCAGAGGAACGAATGAGTTCAAGGACAAGAAAGCGCTGGCATATCTGGTAAACTTTTTTATGTCACCGGAGATTAGACAATTTGTTAATCATTATGATCTTATCTTTGATGAAGATATGTGTTCCTTATCAGCATTGTTACAATGGATGTGGAGAAGTCAGATTCGTAATGGTAAACCGATTGATATTTATATTCCAAGTGAGCGTATGAGAGAGCTATTAAATAATTGGATTCAAAATTGTTATGTCACTGAAAAGGCAGCATAAAATAAAAATGTGCAAAATGAGCATCAAAAACTGCACATTTTGATTTTTAAACCCTTTATTTTACTGGGATTCCGAGCCTCTTTTGTAAAGAATAAAGATGGAAAAATAATATATAGATAGAATATTCAAAAACATCAAAAATGTTAATATTGTTATAATTACATGATGAATCAACAAACAATCAATTTCGAACGAACCAGCTGTGAAGCGTTAGCGAACAGATGGTGAAGTGATGACAAGCATCTTTAGATGCGCGGCAGTAATCTGGTGGAACACCAGGCAAGTAAGATAAAAATCACTTAACTTATCTGTCGTTCCGACAGGGGCTGACGCATTCACTACGCTAAAGCTACGTTCATTTGTCATCACTCTTGAAATGTTCGCTAAAGCTTCACATTTCAGTCGTTCTAATCAAATTAACTCTCAAAATAATAAGTTGTAGAAAATAAAAATGTGCAAAATGATGAATAAAAAATGCACATTTGAGTCTGGAAAGCTGCATAAACACTGGGTTTCTGAGCCCTTTTCGTAAAGAAGAGAATAGGGGAATATAAGCTATTATTCTGTGTGCCGGGAAGTAAATTTGTGTGTGTGCACTGAATAATTTATCTGATCTGCAAGGAGCTTCTAAAACTAAGATACCTATACATATTGATTGTTTAGATGGGGAGTCAATTCAGTGGACACCCATGTATTAATCTTCCAGGACGGATCAGGCGGTAGCAGCTGTTTCTATAGCAATGACTATTTTGCATGAAATCGAGGGTAAAACGGATGATGATTTTCCAGATTGACAATTTAGCATTGCTTGATATCTGGGTGAAATTATCTCTATATAGATGGAGATATGTGCTTACTGAGAGAGTAAGATTTTTGAGCTGTTGACAGAATCATGTTGGACTTTACTGTGCAATTTTCGCTGTGAGATTTTGCAGAATAAATGAAAAACTGAATAAGAAGAATTGTATGTAACTGGATGAATGATCTTTACTAGGAAATTCCCAGTGAAAAATAAACCACAAAAATTTAAGATCAAAGGAGAGTAACATTATGGCAAACAAAAACTTACAAGGAACAATCGAGTATTACATCAAGGGGCAGTACGGACTTATTAAAGGTGAAGACGGTAAAGAGTATTGCTTCGGTAGAAAGGCAGTGACAGCCAGAGCGAAACTTTTCAATGGTGACGTTGTGAGATTCACAGTAGATCAAAAGCACCATATTCTTGCTTTAAAGGTTACATCTTATGTGGCTGTTAGATCAAAGATCAGGAAAGCATTAGCAAATAAAGGGTATAGCTTTCAAAGTGAAAAAGGCGGTAAGTGGAGCGTTATTGTGAAGAGTGGTGATCGGAAGTTAGTCCTGAAAGAATACGGACATATGACATTACTGGAAGTTGCCGAATGGGTTAAGACTGCAAAGCAGTTGAATAAGGAGGATATTGATAAGATGTTTGAAAAGAATACTGAGAAGAGCAATGTGAAGAATGATGACTGTAAGATTGGTGGACACGTTGTACCGGATGATATGGCAAAGAATTTTGGTGCTGTTGAGGTTGATGGTGCTGTAGATGTGCCAGATCATACTTGGGATGAAGAGGCAGAAATGAAGAAGGACACAGATAGATTCCATGTCCTTGCCTGATGATTGACTAACCTTTTATTTGCTGCATCAGTTTTTGGTACTGCTTATCTATCTCTTCTGGTGAGATGTTTATATCTTCTGGTACATAGTCTGGTTGTACACTGAGAAGATAGTTATAGGTAGCAATAGCTTTAAGCTGATCGGCAGGAAGGTTAAGTGCTTCTTCATCTGCGATTTCAATGAATCTCATATTTAGTTTTCCTCATCCATTATTTTGTGTTGATGCTTACACATATTATACGAATGAGACTCGTTGAAATCACACGAAAATTGAAAAAAGTTCGAATTTTTTTGAAAATAAATCATTTTTTTAATGAGAAGTGGTTTATAAGGATAGGACGAATAAGAGATAGAGCAGTAGTGTTGGTTACAATTCCGGTATCTACAAGATCCTCTAATTCAGGAATCATTTCTGTAAGGGCTTTGTAGTTTTGGAGAGTTTGAACAGTAAATCCCATTTCCGCTGCCAAGTCGGATTGGGATTTTGCCAAAACCGAATTATTCGGCTTTGCCTCTTGGTATTGATTTCCATGATCACCACCGTGTTCGATTCCATAAATCCGTTCCAGTTCTTTAATTCTTAGACCAACTTTTTTAGCACTACCACCTATATCTCCACGCTGGCGGATGTTGGTTTCGATTACTATTTATAAGGAGAAAATTTATATGAAAGAAAATGATAATAATTCACTTGCAGAAACATTGGTAAATTACGAAATGCTCATTGAAATGATTCCTGAGTTGGGAGAAGTTGTCTATACAGGTATGGTAACGTTGGATGCAGCAAAAGCGGTATTCCAGGAGTTGTCAGAAGTAAATCAAATTGATTTCGTGGAATCGTTGGACTGTGTGAAACGGATGTTGCAACAACGTGATTCCAGGATTAAAGAGATGGAGAATGATATAGCTGCAAAGACTGTTGTGGAAACTCCGGCTGATTATATTTCATTGCAGAAAGCTAACAGAGACATGGAACGTCAGAATGAATTTCTCGAAGCAAGGATCAGAAAATTGGATAAGGAAAACGGACAGTTGAAACGTCAGCTTGCAGATCTTCAGAAAAAACAAGATCCAGAACAGGAACGTTTGAAGAAGATCCATGAGGCTGTGCAGCTGTTCAGTGGAAAGACAGAAATCTATCTGAAGGATATAGATAAATATGCCTGGTTGCTTGATGATTTGCAGAATATTCCGGAAGAGGATTTGGAAGAATATGTTAGAGCAATTAAGGCTGTGAAGAGTTGGGCGGTGAGCCTGGATCAGAAAGTTGATGGATTGATGGACAAAGTTGGATGATTTGTGCCGGTGACACTCCGGGAGGATGAAATTTGTCCTCTTAGGGGTGTTTTGACCGGATTTTCCTCAAAATTGGCAAAAATGCAAAAATGGCAAATTAGAGAATGCAGTAAAAATAAGGGTTTTTCTGGGGTCGATTTTCCGATAAAAGAATAGTTTTATGGTGATGGTTTTGAGGAAAACTTATAGGTGCATATCGGGGATTTTTGACGGTATGTAGCCCAGAGGAAAATGTCCCCCTGGGCCGATAGTTTTACTTGATGGACGCTAAGAATTTTTCACAGGCTTCATAATTGATGGTTACACGTAGATGGAAGTCTGTGCAATGATCGGTAGACGTGGAATCGCCTAGATAAACTTTTTGCTCCCAGAAGTGAAGTAAACCTTCTTTTTCCATATCAAGCATACATTTTTCAATATCATTATCTGAATAGTCGTCGGAAGAAATATTGATGTGATATGGATATTTTCCAGGTAAGAAGACCTCACGGAGTAATAAAGCTGCTAATTTTCTGTCCATTTTGAAAAGCTCCTTTCTTTATTTGATGAAGTAATTTTACAACAATCCAGTGGTATATTTCAGTATCATTTGGTATCAACTTCAAATTTTTTGTTTGATACTTGTGGACGTAAGTATAACAGGAATGCTATATAGGATTCCATATTATAGCAGATGTAGTTTGAGTAAATACGTCAAAATTGATGATATAGTTACGGATAAAAAATAGAAAAATATCTGAATGAATTGTAATTAATACTTCTGTATTCTCAACAATAATGATACAATATGAATATTAAAATTGTTGGGAGGAAGTACGAATGAAAAAAATGAAAAAGTTACTATCAATTATTGCTGTATTACTGATGGTTTTTTGTATGACCATTCCAGTATCAGCGGCAGGAAAAATCAACAAAAGTAAAATTATACTATTAACTGGACAAACCATACAGTTAAAGGTCTCAGAAACAAGTGGTGGTACGACATGGATTTCAAGTAAGAAATCAGTAGCTACTGTCAATAAATCAGGCAAAGTGCTTGCTAAGAAAAAAGGATCTGCAATAATTACTGCAAAGGCAGGAAACAAGAAATATACTTGTAAAGTTACAGTTGAAACACCAAAGCTGAATAAAAAAAATGTTACATTAAAAGTTGGAGAGAGTATCACTTTGAAAGTAACAGGAACTAAACAGCCTGTAAAATGGAAATCTTCAAGAAAAAATATTGTTACTGTAAAAAATGGGATAATTACTGCTAAAAAGACAGGAACTGCCAATGTTACAGCAACAGTTCTTGGAAAGAAATTTACATGTAAAATTACTGTAAGAAAAACTCCTACATCTAATAATGCAAGACCGGAAATACCAACAGCAGGAAGTGGGGTATGGATTCCTAATTCTGGAAGTAAATATCATAGGTATTCTAGTTGCAGTAATATGAGAAATCCAAGAAATGTGTCTGAGAATCAGGCAATTAGTATGGGATATACGCCATGTAAGAAATGTTATTGATATTACTGAGTTTGCTTGATTGAAACTAAAGTGAATATATTAACAGTATGTAGCCCAGAGGAAAATGTCCCACTGGGCTATTGCTTTATCTTTAGACCGAAAGCCTACTTGATATTCTAATCGTCTTGGATCACAGATAATATATGGGAAAGTCTACTGCCGAATATCTTCCAGTAATGGGGAACGAAAAAAGTATTACGCTGGCAGCAGGTTTTACGGATAAGAGCTATTTTGACAGGCGAAAACATCAAGAATTATATGGGATTTAGACATATTGAATATCATTTGCGTATAGGGGGAATTACTCTTTTGGGTAAAAAGATTAACGGTTAAGCGATTTTTTGAGTGGATAAATGCTGATATTTACTGTGTTTTCAGCGCTGGAACAATTTCTGCGTATAGGGGGAAATTAATTTTGGAGATTATGAAATTTTAACAGGCGAAAAATGCAGTATTTTCAAGGCGTTGCGGATTTTGAATATCGTCTGGTATATAGAGGGAATAAAAATGGTATTGAGTAAGAATGCAAAATTGGCGAATAAGCAAAAATCGACCTTTGATAAAGCCAATAAAAATAAGGGTTTTTCAAAGGTGCAACAATTTCCACGTATAGAGGAGATTACCAAAATAAGTAAAAAACGGATGCATTAGCAAATTTTAATGCCCAACAAACCCAGTAAACATAAGGGATTGTGAAATTAGAATAAATTCCACTTATAGGGGGAATATCAAAAACTGGCATTATGGTGAAACAAGAACTTTTGGACAAATCATTGATTTTGCCAACGAATATAAGTGTTTACCGAAGGCCTAATAACTTCCCATATATGGAGAGAACGAAAATGTGATTCTTGCTTACTGCATTCGGCACTTTTTGACACGTGGCAACACCATATAAAATAAGGAATTGTAACACATTAAACAATTTCTCTACTATGGAAGGGATTACCAAAATAAGTAATCTGTAAGAAAACTAAATATTGAAAAGCTATTAAGAGCGTGCCGGTGATCTGGTGCGTTCTTTTATTATGCGAAAAATTATATTAACGAAAGGAGCAACATAATTATGAAGTTATTTGAAATTGTAAAAAAGTACCTCGAAACTAACGGTATTTCTATTCGTTATTTTTCTGACTGCATTGGTGTGAGTCCGAATGTAGGCGGTAAATGGCTACGTGGAGATATTAAGAAACTCCCGGCTGAGAAGATGGAAAAAATATATGCCTTCCTGAATGAAGAATACCATACAACGGTTGATGAAATGAAACTAACAGATAAGGAGAACAAGTAACATGAACAACAATTTTGAAATTAATGACTGGGTGAAAATCACCATGAAGAACAAATCAGTAATCTGCGGTCAGATTGCAGCATTTGGAAAAAAGCTTGTAGAAGGTGAAGAGCATGATTTCTACCAGGTACGTGTATTGGATGATCGTGAGACTACAGTATTTGATGTGCAGATGCAAGCTATTGAAAAGATGTACACGAATGTGGAATTGCAGGACTGGGTTATAGAAATTGCTGCTAAATATGGAATATATGTAGGTGATAATTTGGATCTGAGAAGAAAATTAGCAAATAGCGTGATTGGACTTGCCGGACACTGGGCTGAACTTTCTGAAGATGAGAAAAAAATATTCGGCTATTTTGCGGCTAATCCATCAATGGTTATGGCAATTATGGGAATGGCTAATACATATATGTCTTGCTATATGAGTACACAGGCTGATTTTATAGAATATGTAGAAAAACAAGCCGAAAAAGATAAAGCTGAACAGGACAAGGGTATAGCTGGTTTTATGGAAAAATACTATCCAAAAAGTGATAATTCCCCTTTGTCTGGGTATGGATTATCTGGTTATGGAGGAGAAACATCATGGCAACGTATAAATCACTAGAATCTCTGAAAGCTGCAATCCTTAAAGAAGTCCGTTCCGCTGTAGATGCAGCCGCGCAGGAATCCAAGAATGTTCTTCAGAAGAATGTGGATGAATTTTACTCTATTCCGGAAGGGCGTTATCACAGAATTGGAATGCTTCAGGCAGCGCCACAACTTGACTCTGTGTTTGAGACTAAGAATGGAGCTATGGCGCAGATTTCTATTAATACTGGTACACAGTACGATCCTGCTGGAAGAGACACGGAGACAATCTATGGTTATGCTGAGGCTGATGGTCTGATTGGTAAGGGATATTTCTGGGAAAGAAGCAAGGAAGAAATTCCGAAGATACTTGAAGAAGAAATTGAGAAGAGATTAGGGTAAGGAGTTTAAAATTCTATTATATTAGAAGACATTATTTCTATTTTAGGTTAATCTAAAAAATTCGTAGCTATTTTATATCATGTGGGAAGGTTCTCTTCCAACAAAAAATCAAAAAATAAATTTAGATCCTGGGACGCCGGGATTTAACTAAAATGAAAGGTAATTGGTAAATTCTAGAATAAAGTGATTACGTAATCCCCATAAGGTAATGGGAATTGAATAATAATAAATTATGTGAAAATAAAAAATGGGAGCTTGTAAATTTTTGTGAATTTGATAAGTATGCAGAAAAATCATATTGTGCTATTCATAATGTAGATTCATCAAAAAATCTTGGAGATATAACTAAAGTTGATGAAGAGAATTTATCTCCATTCAATATGATTTGTGGTGGAAGCCCTTGCCAGGATTTTAGTGTAGCTGGTAAACAAAAAGGATCTATATGGACTTGTAAGGATTGTAGTCATGAATATAATCCACTAACTGTCCATTGGTCCGAGCGTGATAAATGTCCTCATTGTGGAAGTACAAATCTTGAAAAAACTCGCTCATCACTTCTTGTGGAATATCTAAGAGTTATTCGATCAAACAAACCCAATTTTGGTATTTATGAAAATGTAAAAAACATTGTTGGTAAACAATTTAAAGAAACAACATTTAAGTTATTTACTGATGAATTAGAAGAATATGGTTATAACGTATACTGGAAAGTGCTCAACGCAAAGCATTATGGAATCCCTCAGAATAGAGAAAGAGTATATCTTATTTTTATTAAGAAAGAACTGGATAATGGGGAGTTTAAATTTCCAGTGCCATTTGACAATGGTACACGTTTAAAAGATATTCTCGAAAATAAAGTAGATGAAAAGTATTATATTTCAGAGGAAAAGGTTAAGAAATTTATAAAGAATATTCATACATACGAATCTAATACTTCTAATGAGCAGCATTTTATTGGAAATATAAATCGTCCAGATTTAGGAACAGGATATGCTGGTGGTGTATGGGACAAAAATAATATAAGTCATACATTAACAACAATGCAAGGTGGAGGTAGACAACCGCATATAATGACAGGAATTGTATCTAACTGTGGTGAAAAATTTGAAAAAGAAATTGATGTTGCAAACACATTACTTGCAAGAGATTATAAAGGTTTTGGAAATCAAGGTATGAATGCAGTTGTTGAAATTCCACAGGCAACTAAAAAAGGGTATATAGAATGCGAAGTAGGTGGTGTTGCAGATTTATCTTATCCGGATTCGAAAACAAGAAGAGGTAGAGTACAAGAGTGTGGAAATATATCACCTACAATTACTGCGACAGAAACTGGCGTATGTAAGATTGAATACGATGATAAAATTATTTGTGCAAGTCGAGGAAGAAATCCAGAAAATCCATCAGATTGCACTCCTGGAGCACCGACTGAACAGAGATTGGAATTTAACCATAATGGTTGTAAAAATACATTGACTTCTGTACAAAAAGACAATTATGTTTTTGAAACTAATAATATTAGAATTAGAAAATTAACACCAAGAGAATGTTTTAGGCTTATGGGATTTTCTGATAATGCGTTTAATACAGCAGAAGAGGTGGTTAGTAACACTCAGTTATATAAACAGGCAGGAAACTCTATTGTGGTAGATGTTTTATATTATATTTTTATTCTTAGATGATCAATGATTTAAAAGCAGATTATTTATCTAATAAGATCAGTGCCATAAATACAAGATCTTCATCTCCAATATTCTCAATGGCATGTCCGGCACCATCACTTGTAAATGTAGTGTCTCCAGCGTGTACTTCATACTTTGTACCATTATCGTTGTAAAGACCAGTTCCCTGAAGAATATGATAAGCTTCCCCTTCATTTTCATGAGTATGATAAGCAAGGGCACATCCTGGTGGTACGATGACTTTTCCGTAGAGGCGGCTGCTGTCTTTCATTTCTTTCTTCGTTAAGAATTCCATTTTTCTAAGTGGTGTGTCAGAACCATTAGCGTCAGGAATTGTTCCAATTTTTACGTCTTCATTTTTTAAATACATGTTGAGTTCCTCCTTTATATAGTCATGTTAAATTTAGTATAGTAGTTTTCATGGGAAATATCAATATGACAAAATTGTAAGTTTCATGTAAGGAAAATCGATGGATACAGTTTTTGGCTAATGATATATTATAGACAAGTCAATAAGAGGAACAAAAGGGTAAAACAAAATGATTTGAAAAGAAAGATAAGGAGATGGAAGAATGAGTTCTGTATTGAAGGTTGATAATATTGAAAAATATTATGGTAGTAAAGCAAATCTGACAAAGGCGATCGACCGGATCAGTTTTGAAGTAGAGAAGGGTGAGTATATTGGAATCATGGGAGCTTCTGGAAGTGGTAAGACTACGTTGCTGAATTGTATATCAACCATCGACCGTGTGACGGCCGGAAATATTTTGATCAATGGAATGGATATTACCAAACTGAAAGGGAAGCATCTTTCAAAATTCAGGAGAGAGGAACTGGGATTTATCTTTCAGGACTTTAATCTGTTAGATACATTGACAGCATTTGAAAATATTGCACTGGCACTTACGATCATGAAAGTTCCGGCAAAAGAGATTGAGGACAGAGTAAGATCGATCGCAGAGAAATTAATGATCACAGAGGTGTTAAACAAATATCCATATCAGATGTCTGGAGGGCAGAAGCAGAGAGTGGCAAGTGCGAGAGCAATGATCTCAAATCCATCTCTGATCCTTGCGGATGAACCAACAGGAGCTTTGGACAGCAAGGCTGCGAGAATGTTACTCGACAGCATGGATACAATGAATGTGGAATTAAATGCAACGATTCTTATGGTAACACATGATGCATTTACAGCAAGCTATTGCAAACGTATTCTGTTTATCAAAGATGGAAAAATCTTTAATGAACTAGTTCGTGGAAGTGATTCTAGGAAACAGTTTTTCGACCGCATCATCGAGGTTGTGACATTGCTTGGAGGTGACAGTACGAATGTATTCTAAAATTGCATTTAGTAATGTCAAAAAAAGTATTCGTGATTATACGATTTACTTTCTGACATTGACGTTTGGAATCTGCTTGTTTTATATGTTCAATTCTGTTCAGGCACAGCAGGCAGTTTTAAAATTGAATGAAAGCCAGAAATCAATGATGCATTTGATGTCAGTGATCATTAATTGGATTTCTGTATTTGTCGCAGTGATCTTGGGATTTCTGATCATCTATGCCAATCAGTTTTTAATGAAACGAAGACATAAGGAGATGGGAATCTATCTGTTGTTGGGGATGGAGAAACGACAGGTTTCAAAAATTTTGTTAATTGAAACTTTATTAATTGGTTTTTTCGCATTGATCGCTGGACTGATTGCAGGCGTATTTTTATCTCAAGGTTTAGCAATGCTGACAGCTAAAATGTTTGCAGTGCAGATGAAAGAATTTAAGTTTGTTTTCTCGCAAACTGCATTTATTCAGACAATTATGTATTTTGCAATTATTTTTATTATTGTGATGATATTTAATGGAATCACAATATCAAAATATAAATTGATCAATCTGTTGAATGCAGCAAAAAAGAACCAGAAAATGAGATTAAAAAATCCTGTTCTATCAGTGATTTTATTTGTAATGTCCATTGCATGTATAGGGATAGCGTATCATTTGATCACAAAGAATCAGATGCTTGGTGTGGACAATGATTTTAAAATGAGTATCATTTTAGGTGTCATTGGAACATTTCTATTCTTCTTTTCATTGTCAGGATTTTTATTAGAACTGGCAAAAAGAAATAAGAAATTTTACTATAATGGATTGAACCTGTTTGTTCTGCGACAGATTAACTCAAAGATTACGACAACATTTGTTTCTATGTCCATGTTGTGTCTGATGTTGTTTCTGGCGATCAGTGCATTTGCAACGGGAAGCGGATTGGCATCTTCTGTGAAAACAGATTTGGAAGATCTGACGAAATTTGATTATTCATTTTATAGTTTAAGTCAAAAGGGATATCAGGATGAATTACAGCAGAAGTTTGTGAAGAAAATGAACTCGCTTGGATTATCGATCGAAGAAGATGCAAAAGAAACTCTGCCGATCACAGTTTATCAAAATGGTGTATTTAAGCAGTGCAGATATAAAATGGAGCCATTGTTAAAAGGAAGAGAAAAATATTCAGACTATACAAAGGATTATGTAAAGAATCTGTATGAAGTGCCATTAACTTTTGTGAAGCTGTCTGAGTATAACAAGCTTCGAAAAGCAATCGGAGAAAAAGAATTAACGTTAAAAACAGATGAATATATATTAAACTGCGATTATGCAAATCTGATTCCGACAATGGAGAAGACGGCCAAAGATAAGCAGAAGATTACACTGGATGGAAAAACATATAAAATAAAGTATGAACTTCAAAAGGATACTTTTATGGTGGCACCAGTCAAAACAGATATGGGAACAGTTGTGTTAAATGATAATATCATTCAGACACTAAAGATTGATAATTCAACACTGTATTTAAATATCAATTGGAAAGGAAATGCCAAGAAAGTATCTGAAAGGTATAACAACCATTTAAAAGAGTTGATCAGAACAGGCAAGATGCAGAATTCGCCTTATTCAATGGCGATTTCAAAAGAAGAAGTGTATGAACAAAGTACGGGACTAAGTACGATCATGACATATATTGCAATCTATATAGGATTGGTATTTTTGATTACATGTGCGGCCGTATTGGCATTGCAGCAATTGAGTGAAAATGCAGATAATATTGAAAAATATCAATTATTGCGTAAGATTGGAACTTCACAAAAAATGGTTAATCGTGCGATCAAGGCACAGATTATTTTATATTTCTGTCTTCCGTTAAGTCTGGCGTTGGTTCATTCTTATGTTGGAATTAAAACAGCCTCCATTCTGATTTCAACCTTAGGACAGATCAATATATCAGAGGCGGTAGTGCAATCATTGATCATTGTGATTGCTATCTATGTTGGATATATGATCGCAACTTATATTGGAAGTAAGAACATGCTGCAGGAAAAGCGGTAACTTAGTGAAAGAACAAAAGGCAAAAAAAGAAATGGCAGATTAATTTTCTGCCATTTCTTTTTTTGCGCTATTTTTATTATACGAGGAAATTCTGAAAAAGTGTTTAAATTATCTTCAAAGTATGAACAAAATATAAATGATTGAAAATGAAAGAAAATGATTGACTTTGACTGAAAGAGTGATATACTAAAATAGAGAGAAAAGAGGTGAAGAATGTGTTAGCACAAGAACGTTTTGAACGAATATTAGAAATTTTAAGAGAGAAACAGTCAGTCACAGTAACAGATCTGACAAAGTGGCTTAACACCTCAGAATCAACAATAAGAAGAGACTTAACAGAATTGAACCGACAGGGATTGCTGATCAAGGTTCATGGTGGAGCAACCGCAGTAAAGTCTGTTCTATCACGAGAAGAAGAAGTTATCACGAAAGCAAAGAAGCATCAGAGCGAGAAACGAAAGATTGGAGAGTATGCGGCATCTCTTATTAATAAAGAAGATATGGTATATCTGGATGCAGGAACGACAACAGAGATGATCATTGATTTTCTGAAAGAGTATGATGTGATCTATGTTACGAATGGAATCACACATGCAAGAAAGTTAATGAATGCAGGGTTTAAAGTGCATTTGATCGGTGGAGAGATAAAGGCAGTGACAGAAGCTGTTGTTGGAGAAGAAGCATTAGAGCAGCTTGATAAGTACAATTTTACCAAAGGATTTTTTGGAACGAACGGAATTGATGAGGTTCGAGGATTTACAACTCCAGATATGAAGGAAGCTGCGATCAAGAGAAAAGCAATGGAACAATGCCAGCAAAGATATATACTTACAGACCAGAGCAAATTTGATCAAATATCAACATTTAAGTTTGCGGATCTTAAGAAAGCAACCATTATCACAGATCATCTTAAGAATAACAAATTAAGAGAAATCACAACCATTGAGGAGGTATTTTCATGATTTATACAGTAACATTTAACCCAGCGATCGACTATGTAATCAAGGTAGACAATCTGACATTAGGAGAGATCAACCGTACAACAAGAGAATATATTTTCTGCGGAGGAAAAGGAATCAACGTATCCCATGTCCTTGCGAACCTTGGAATGGAAAGTGTAGGGCTTGGATTTATTGCAGGCTTTACAGGAGATGTCATTGAAAAAGGAGCAAAAGAGCTTGGATTCGCACCTGATTTTATCAGAGTCCGTGAAGGAATGACACGAATCAATGTTAAGGTAAAATCAAATGAAGAAAGTGAGATCAATGGAATGGGACCAGTGATCCATGATGACGAGTTACAGAAGATGTATGAGAAGCTTGATGAGTTACAGGATGGAGATGTATTAATCCTGGCAGGAAGTATTCCAGCAACACTTCCATCTGATGTATATGAAAAGATCATGGAACGTCTTCAGGAAAAAGATATCAGAATCGTTGTAGATGCAACAAAAGATCTACTGTTAAATGTATTAAAATATCATCCATTCCTAATTAAACCAAACAATCACGAATTAGGAGAGATGTTTGGTGTTGTATTAAAGACAAATGATGAGATTGTAGAATATGCAAAGAAACTTCAGGAAAAGGGTGCAAGAAACGTTTTAGTTTCCATGGCAGGAGACGGAGCGATCCTTATTACAGAAGCAGGAGATGTTCATGTGACACCTTGTCCAAAGGGTGAAGTTAAGAACTCTGTAGGAGCCGGAGATTCTATGGTTGCAGGATTTGTAACAGGATATTTAAGAAGCAACGGAGATTACAACGAAGCACTGAAGATGGGAACTGCAGCAGGAAGTGCAACAGCATTTTCAGAAGATGTAGCAACTGGTGAAAAAATTATGAGTTTATATGAGACTTTATAAATAAAAAACGATACTTTGTGAACAAATTGTGATAAAATGAACCTAAGAAATTAGGTTCATTTTTTCGTACCTAAATATATTGATCATCTGGAGGACATCATGACAAAAAAAGAAGCGAGACAACAGATAAAAGATAAGATCAAACAACTAGATAAACAGTATATCAAAGAAGCAGATCAATCGATTTTTGATCAGATCAAAGAATTAAAAGAATATAAGGAAGCTGAAACTATTTTTTGTTATGCAAGCATGGAAAATGAAGTAGATACGTGGCCATTGATCGCACTTGCATTAGATCAGGGAAAGACAGTAGGAGTTCCATTGTGTATCGGAAAAGGAATTATGGAAGTAAGACAGATCAAAACACTGGCTGACTTTGAAAAAGGTGCATATGGAATCATGGAACCTTCAAAACAATGTAAAGTCTTACCGAAAGAACAAATTGATATGGCAGTGATTCCATGTGTAGGTGCAGATAAAGAAGGCCACAGATTAGGCCATGGAGCCGGATTTTATGATCGTTTTCTACGAGGAACACAATTTCCAAAGATTATGATATGTTACAGAAAATTGTTGTTGGATAAAGTTCCGATAGAAGAACATGATATTTTGATGGATCGGGTTATTTATGATAGATAAGTCAATAAGGTAATAGAATAAGATATGGGAGGATATAGCATGAACAGGATATTAAAGAAAACAGCAGTAATGATAATGGCAGCAGCAATCGGAGTATCCATGAATTATCAGGGAGCAGCTGTTTTTGCAGGAACGAATAATAATATAACAAAGCAGGCACGTTATGTTGAGCCAGAGGAATGGAATCGTACAGAAATCAAAGCGTATCAGTTTGATTCAACAGACAAGTTTGAAAACTATCTGTTAACAGGTGGAGCTCATTTATATAACAAGAATTTTAAGCAGAGTGATCGTATGGTAAAGATTACAGTAGAAGATCCAGGATATTTTGTTATATCAGCAGATACAGACGGAGATGGCTCACAGAAAGTAAAATTATATGATTCCACAAAGAAGAATATTTTGGCACAGACAACATCTGACGGAGATCTGGAATATGGAAGACTTGCCAAGACAGGAGAAACATTTTATATTCAATTGCCAGCTAAGATTGATAAAATCATTATTACGTCAGGTGTGATCAAGGATGAATTTGGATCAATGAAGGCATCAGATACCTATTATGAATCAGGAACAGGTGCAGCGACATATCATCCATTTTCCATATCAAAAAGATCTGCGGTAGAATTTAATATTTCCGCGATCAACAGAAAAGGTGGAGAAACCTATGCATATATCGAGAAAAAAGAAAAAGGTGTATGGAAGAGACTTGATAATACAGTAAAGATCGAACCGGCATCTTATGACGATGATTTTATTCATGGACTGCAAAAGGGTGAATACAGACTGTTGATCAAAGCACCAAAAACGCAATTGAATGCAGTTTCATTTACAAAGAGTTCCAAGTCAAAAAATGTAGCATATAAGAAATCAAAAGCAAAAAGTATTTCTTTAAATAAAGAGATTTCTAATATTTATACAACAGGCGAAAAAGCAGAGAGATGGTATAAGGTAAAAGTAACATCCAGTAAGAAGAAAAGGAGACTGGAGTTTGGGGAAGATACAGTTTCAGGAGGATATAAATTTACGATTTATAAAGCAGGAAGCAAGAAAGTATTTAAAACAATTAAGGTAACACAGGAAGCAAGTGGAAAAATGGTAACGCTGCCGAAGAAAAAAGGCACATACTATTTTAAGATTTCAAAACTTACGAAGAAAACAAATGGAGTTTATGAAATCGGATACTATTAAAATTACAAAGAAAATTACTATATTAAAATTTCTAAGCTGACTAAGAAAACAAATGGTATATATTTTATTGAACGCAATTAAGTAAGGAGGGATTTTTATGCTCAGAAAGGTAATTAAGAAGGTAGGAGTAGTTTTGCTGGCAGCAGGGCTAAGTATTGGAATGTTTAGTCCGTCAGTGTCAGCGGCAGTTAAGATCAACAAAGCGGCACAAATGAAGGCAGCAAAAAATGTTGAACCAGAAGAATGGAACAAGGAAGAACTGACAGCGTATCAGTTTGATACAGGA
>OGRJ01000682.1_pt1 | contig 31958 bp, 23 predicted proteins | sample 1553411 | NCBI WGS metagenome assembly OGRJ01 (sample SAMEA2580084, study PRJEB22360) | human gut metagenome | biome: human gut; feature: human-associated habitat; material: faeces | place: Denmark | collected 2008/2010
ACCGACGACCCCTTCATTACGAGTGAAGTGCTCTACCAACTGAGCTATTCCAGCATGTGCCTGTGACAGCCACGAATATAATTATACTGCATTTTCCCAGATTTGCAAGTGTTTTTTTAAAATATTAAATGGGATATGAAATGATGTGAAATGGCAGGAGATTTTGTGTATAATAGCAATGTGGGTGTGAAAGGGGAAAGATAAAATGATACAAGTATTAAAGAAAACATGGAGACAGAGGCTGTTATCCCTGTTGCTTCCGATCCTCCTGGTATTTGCGATGGCAGGCGTGGGAATGAAAGTTCCGGTGCAGGCCGCCGGGAACGATGCGGGAGCGCAGACAGGAGAGATGAAAGTCCATTTTCTAGATGTGGGTCAGGGGCTGTCCATTCTAGTACAGTCGGAAGGAAAGACGATGATCTATGACGGCGGTGACAAAAAGACATCGAGATTCGTCGTGGCCTATCTGAAAGAACAGGGAGTGACAGAGATTGATTATCTGATCAGCAGCCACTATGATGCAGACCATATGGCGGGACTGATCGGATGCCTGAACGTATTCGATGTGAAGAACGTTATATCCAGCAACTATGTCCACACAAGCAAATTGTATAAATCTTTTGTGAAGGCAGTAAAGGCTGACGGGCTGAAGATGAAGCATCCGGCAGTCGGAAAGACGTATGAATTCGGAAGCGGATCATTTGAGATTCTTGCGCCGGCAGTTATCGAGAAAAACGGAAGTAATAACAACTCGGTAGCGATCAAGCTTACAAATGGCGGAAACAGCTTTGTATTTACCGGAGATGCCGAACATGAAAGTGAAGAAAGGATGTGCAGTTCAGGGGTAGACTTAAGCTGTGACGTGCTGGTTCCGGGGCATCACGGATCGGCGACAGCAACGTCCTGGGATTTCTTACAGAAGACGGTTCCGGAGTATGCGGTGATAAGCTGCGGGGCAGATAATAAATACGGCCATCCGGATAAAGATACCATGGATAAATTAAAGAGTATGGAGATCCAGGTATACAGAACGGATAAGCAGGGAACCATCACCGTGACCAGCAACGGGACAGATCTGAGCTGGAGCGCATCGCCGTGCAATGATTATACGCCGGGAGATGCATCGGATCAGGGGACACAGGTGCAGCAGACGGAAGCGCAGAGCGTGCAGGGGCAGGTTGGACAACAGACAGCATCACAGGCAGCGGAAGGAGAAAAAGTATGGGTTTCGGCAACCGGTTCCAAATATCATAAGACGAACCATTGCGGCAGCATGAATCCGGACACGGCGAAGCAGGAGACGGAAGCAGAAGCCAAAGCCCAGGGACTGGAACCGTGTAAAAAATGTTATTAAATGAGATAAACAGTGAGAAAACGGAAAGGAATGTTTGAAAATTACAGAGTATGGAATTACGGTTGTTTACCTGATGATCTTATGCCGTATTGCTTATGCGGACTGGAAATATCAGATCATTGAGCCGTGGACACATATAGGAATCCTGACACTTGCCTGTATGGAAATGTTATTCCGTGTGGGAGTGTCTGTCCAGGAACGGTGTCTGGGTGCTGTGGTCATTGCAGTACCAATGCTGGTGTTGACAGTTCTGTTAAAAGGCGGATTTGGAGGCGGCGATATAAAGCTGATGGCGGTATCCGGTTTCCTGAACGGCGTGAAAGTTATCACATATGCAGGAATGCTGGGAATCATATTGAGCGGCATATATGTAAGCATGATGCTGGCAGCAGGAAAGATGGGACGAAAGGACAGTTTTGCTCTTGGTCCCTTTCTTGTTATGGGAATTATTGGAATGAAATTATGGACTTCAATTAGTTGATATGGTAGTATATTATACGAGAGAATATATTTTTAGACACGATTAGAGGAGAAATAAGAGATGAACGGAGAGGCTCATCTCTTATTTCTTTTTAGGTAGCAGGATTCAAGCTGATTGATGAGTGCATACAAACACATGGCAAACAGGCAGAGAAGACAGATGCTCATGAGGAGCCAATCCATTTTGAACACCTGACTGGAATAAATAATCAGATACCCCAGCCCTTCTTTCGCAGCAAGAAATTCCCCAATGATCACCCCGACCAGACACAATCCGATATTTACCTTCATATTGCTGATGATCGCCGGAATCGAACTTGGAAGTACAACTTTAGTCAGTACCTGATGCCGTTTCCCGCCAAGTGTATAGATCAGCGTCATCTTTCCCGGATCCGCGGACATAAAACTGGTATACAGATTCAGGATGCTTCCGAAGATAGCCACCGACATACCGGCAACAATGATGGTGGTACGTGTGGCACCGAGCCATACGATGAGAAGCGGGGCCAGGGCGGATTTTGGCAGACTGTTTAGAACAACCAGATACGGCTCCAGGATTTCTGAAAGCTTCTTACTGAACCACAGAAGCACCGCCGTCAGGATACTGAAGACGATAACCAGAAGGAAACTTACAATCGTCTCATATAAGGTGACGCCAAGGTGCAGGAAGATGCTGCGGTCTGCGACCATGTCGAGAAAACACCGGGCAATCTTAGAAGGACTGCTAAAGATAAAAGAATCGATGATTTGATGTGAGGCGGTCAGTTCCCAGACAGACAGGAAGACAACCAGAAGGAGAACCCGGGCAGCAGCTACGAACTTTTTGTGCAGCCGGTACTTTGATAAAAAGGTTCTTTGCGCTGTAGAAGATGAGGCGGCGGTAGAGATGGCACTTGCATTGGAAGTGATATTTGTGCCAGAGGCAGCAGGAATCTCAGTCTTTGACATTCGGTTCATCTTCATTTAACTCCTTCCATATCAGATTAAAATAATTCTTGAATTCCGGCGCACTTCTGCGGTTCAACGGAGTATCGTGCTCCAGATGGAACAGCAGAGGAATCGTTTGTTTGATTGTTGCCGGACGATTAGAAAGGACAATGACACGATCGGCAAGAGAGATCGCTTCCGACAGGTCGTGCGTGACCAGAAGTGCAGATTTTCCTTCATTCCGGATGATCTGCCCGATGTCATCGCCAACCTGAAGCCTGGTCTGATAGTCCAGGGCGGAAAAAGGTTCATCCAGAAGAAGAAGCTCCGGCTCCAGGACGAGTGTGCGGATCAGGGCAGCACGCTGCCGCATCCCGCCGGACAACTCCGAAGGCCTTGCATTCTTAAAGTCACCGAGTCCATAGATGTCAAGAAGCTCATGTGCCCGTTGCTTCGTACGCGCTGTCAGTGCGTGCTGGACTTCCAGCCCAAGGATTACATTATTATAAATCGTGCGCCATTCAAAGAGTTCATCGTGCTGTAACATATAGCCGACATTTGTCGTGCTCTCTTTCAAAGGCTTTCCGTTGATCTTAATCTGCCCCTCTGTACAAGGCAGCAGTCCGCAGATCAGCGAAAGCAGTGTAGATTTGCCACACCCGGAGGGGCCCACAATGGCGGCAAATTCGCCTTTTTTCAATGAAAATGAGATATCAGACAGAGCCAGGGTCTCCCCTTGCAGGGTATGATACGTGTAAGAAATGTGCTGTAGATTTAAAATCTGTTCCCGAACCGGTTCCATAGAAGACCTCTTACAAGCGAAAAATAACCTATATAAGTAAGATATGCCGCAGACAGAAAACAGGTGAATAAATGTGGTGTGTGTGGTAAAATGCTGATATGGAAATGCCAGAAAGACATTAACACACCAGGAGAGGTCATTACATGTTACAAAAAATAAATTATCAAAAAGAACTGGATAAATTAATCACGGATCTGCAAAAAGAAGAAAAAGTCCCGACGCTTCTGCTTCACAGCTGCTGCGCCCCGTGCAGCAGTTATGTGCTGGAATACTTAAGCAATTACTTCAAAATCACGGTACTTTATTACAACCCGAACATTTACCCGGAGAGTGAATACAGCAAGCGCATCATCGAACAGCAGACACTGATCGGGGCGATGCATACGAAATATCCGGTGCAGTTCATTGCGGGCAGCTATGAGAAAGAGAAATTCTATGCGATGGCAAAGGGACTGGAAGAAGTAAAAGAAGGCGGCGTGCGCTGCTTCAAATGCTATGAACTCCGCTTAAGAGAGGCCGCAGAGATTGCAAAAGCCGGAGGATATGAGTACTTCACGACGACGCTCAGCATCAGCCCGCTTAAGAATGCAGCAAAATTGAATGAGATTGGATTAAAACTTGCAGAAGAGTATGGCGTGGCATATCTGACGTCAGATTTCAAAAAGAAGAACGGATATAAGCGGTCCGTAGAATTATCCGCACAGTACGGGCTTTACCGGCAGGACTACTGTGGCTGTGAATTCTCCATGCGTCAGCGCCTGGAAGAACAGCAGGCACGAAAAGAACAGTGAAAATGCATAAATGGAATCAGAAAATTGCATGGATTAAGAAAAAAATCACGTTTCAGGGTGAATAAATATGTAAATTTCTGCAATAATATTTGCTTTTACGCGGAAATGTGTTAAAATCGGAAACAGTAAACTTAAAAATGAAAGGAAGAAATCCATATGGCACAGTTATGGGGAGGACGTTTCACAAAAGAAACAGACCAGTTAGTATATAATTTCAACGCTTCCATTACATTTGACAAGAGATTCTATAAGCAGGATATCAAAGGCAGTCTTGCACATGTAGCAATGCTTGCAAAGCAGGGAATCTTAACGGAAGAAGAAAAAGAACAGATCACAGACGGACTGAATGGCATTTTGGCAGATGTAGAATCCGGAAAATTAGAAATATCAGATAAATATGAAGACATCCACAGCTTTGTGGAAGCAACACTGATCGACCGCATCGGCGATCCGGGAAAGAAACTTCACACCGGACGAAGCAGAAATGACCAGGTTGCATTAGATATGAAGCTTTTCACCAGAGACGAGATCCACGAGATCGACGCCCAGGTAAAGGAACTTCTGGAAGTGATTCTTCACGTGATGGAGGAAAATGTCGAGACATACATGCCTGGATTCACACACCTTCAGAAAGCGCAGCCGATCACACTGGCCCACCACATGGGAGCATATTTTGAAATGCTCCGCAGAGACCACGAGAGACTGCAGGACATCGCAAAGCGTATGAATACCTGTCCGCTTGGTTCCGGAGCACTTGCGGGGACAACCTATCCGCTGGACCGTGAGTACACAGCCGAATTACTTGGATTCGACGGACCGACACTGAACAGCATGGACGGGGTATCCGACAGAGATTACTTATTAGAACTGTTATCTGCACTCAGCATCATCATGATGCACCTGAGCAGATTCTGTGAGGAAGTCATCATCTGGAATTCGAATGAATACCAGTTCGTGGAGATCGATGACGCATACAGCACCGGAAGCAGTATCATGCCGCAGAAGAAGAACCCGGATATTGCAGAACTCGTAAGAGGTAAGACAGGACGCGTATATGGTGCGCTCAATGCACTCCTTACTACAATGAAAGGGATCCCGCTTGCATACAATAAAGATATGCAGGAAGACAAAGAATGGGCATTCGATGCCATGGATACCGCAAAAGGATGCATCACATTATTTGCCGGCATGTTAAAGACCATGCAGTTCAACAAAGACCGCATGGAAGAAAGTGCAAAACACGGATTCACCAACGCAACAGATGCAGCAGACTATCTGGTAAATCACGGTGTACCATTCAGAGATGCACACGGCATCGTGGGAAAACTGGTGCTGACCTGTATCGAGAAGAAGATCCCGTTAGATGCACTTCCGCTGGAAGAGTACAAGAAGATCTCACCGGTATTTGAAGAAGACATATATGAAGCAATTGATCTTAAGACATGTGTGAATAAGCGTATCACGATCGGAGCACCGGGAAAGGATGCGATGGAGAAGTCAATCGCAGTTTATAAGAAATACATGGCTGAATAAGAACAAAAGAAAGGGAGAGAAAAGAAGATGGAGAAGAAATTAAGAGTAGGTATTTTAGGAGCAACAGGAATGGTTGGACAGCGTTTTATCTCATTGCTTGAAAATCACCCTTGGTTCGAAGTAGTAACAGTAGCAGCAAGCCCGCGTTCAGCAGGAAAGACATACGAAGAGGCAGTCGGCGGACGCTGGAAAATGGATACACCAATGCCGGAAGGCGTTAAGAAACTGATCGTAAAGAATGTAAATGAAGTAGAAGAAGTATCTTCTACCGTAGATTTCGTATTCAGTGCCGTAGATATGACAAAAGACGAGATCAAAGCAATCGAAGAAGCATATGCAAAGACAGAGACACCGGTTGTATCAAACAACAGCGCACACCGCTGGACAAAAGATGTACCGATGGTAGTACCTGAGATCAACGCAGCGCACTTCGACCTGATCAAGACTCAGAAAGAGCGTCTCGGAACAACACGCGGATTCATCGCAGTAAAACCAAACTGCTCCATCCAGAGCTACACACCTGCACTTGCAGCATGGAAAGAATTCGGACCGAAGGAAGTTGTTGTAACAACATACCAGGCAATCTCCGGAGCAGGTAAGACATTCAAAGACTGGCCGGAAATGATTGGAAATATTATCCCATTCATTGGTGGAGAAGAAGAGAAGAGCGAGCAGGAGCCGCTTCGTGTACTTGGTAAAGTAGAGAACGGACAGATCGTGAAAGCAGAGCTTCCGAAGATCACATGCCAGTGTGTGCGTGTACCGGTTCTGAACGGACATACAGCAGCAGTATTCATCAACTTCGAGAAGAAGCCTACAAAAGAGCAGCTGATCGAGAAACTTGTAGCATTCAAGGGATTCCCACAGGAAGCAGAACTTCCGAGTGCTCCGAAGCAGTTTATCCAGTACCTTGAAGAGGACAACCGTCCACAGGTAACAGAGGATGTGAACTACGAGCGTGGAATGGGCGTATCTATCGGACGTCTGAGAGAAGATACAATGTTCGATTACAAGTTTATCGGACTGTCCCATAACACAGTAAGAGGTGCAGCAGGTGGAGCAGTTCTCTGTGCAGAGGCATTGACAGCAAAAGGATATATTGCAGCAAAATAAGAAAATAGAAAAGGCAGTGGCAGTACAAAAATAGTCACTGCCTTTTATACGTATACAAGTCGGGAAGGCAGCTGCCAATCCGATGAAAGAAAATGGGGATAAAAATAAAAATGGTATGAGCAGGAGGATTTTATGGAGAAGGAGAAAAAAGGAAGAGCGATTGCACTACTTCCAATAGGAGTGTTTTTGATCATTTTTCTCGGTGCGGGAATTGTGTTCAAAGATTTTTATGCGATGCCGGCGATCGTTGCGTTTTTGATCGCATTGTTTGTTGCATTTTTGCAGAATAAAGAATTGAGTTTTAACAAGAAGATTGAAGTGATTGCCAAAGGTGTTGGTGAGGAAAACATCATTACGATGAGCCTGATCTTTCTCTGCGCCGGAGGTTTTTCAGGTGCAGTTACTGCAGCAGGTGGGGTAGACAGTACAGTCAATTTAGGATTGTCATTGATCCCGGCACATTTTGCAGTTGCAGGTCTGTTTCTGATCGGATGTTTTATTTCGGTTTCTATGGGAACTTCCATGGGAACGATTGCAGCACTTGCACCGATCGCAGTTGGAATCAGTGAAAAAACAGGATTTGCACTTAGTATCTGCATCGGAGCAGTTGTGTGTGGAGCTATGTTTGGAGATAACCTTTCTATGATCTCTGATACAACAATTGCAGCAGTTAAGACACAGGGATGTGAAATGAAAGACAAGTTTAAGGCAAACTTTTTCATCGTTCTTCCGGCAGCGATTATTACAGTATTAATCTTCTGGTTTGCAACAAGAAATATGAATTTCCATTTGGAGGAAAACGTAAGTTACAGCCTTTGGGAAGTTCTTCCGTATATGGTTGTTCTTCTTGGAGCACTTATCGGAATCAATGTATTTGTTGTTTTGATCAGCGGAATTGTGATTTCCCTGATCGTAGGTGTAAGCATGGGACATATTGCACTTTCTGAAATGTTCCAGGTTGTTGGAAATGGTGTGACATCAATGTATGACATCACAGTTATTTCTATCATTGTAGCATGTATCGTATCACTTGTGAAAGAGCATGGTGGAATCCAGTTCATTCTGAATCTGATCAAGAGCAAGATCAATGGAAGAAGAGGAGCAGAATTCGGAATCGCACTTCTTGCCTTTTTTGTTGATGCATGTACAGCAAATAATACGGTTGCCATTGTTATGACAGGTCCAATCGCAAAAGAAATCAGTGAAGAGTTTGATGTGGATCCGAGAAGATCAGCCTCACTTCTGGATATGTTTACATCTGTAGGCCAGGGTATCATTCCATACGGAGCACAGCTTCTGTCAGCAGCAACACTGACCGGATTGACACCGCTTCAGATTATTCCGAATCTGTATTATCCGCTTCTTATGGGAGTATGCGGAGTTTTGGCAATCATCTTCCGGCCACAGAGTAAAAAAACTACAGTAAAGTAAAGTGGTAACTTAAAAAAGCAAAAATAATATATTTTCTTGTGGTATAAGAAAAGTTGTGTTATACTTGCAGACAAGAGTGATTTTCACTGGAAACTAAAAGTAAGAAATCAAGATAAAAGAGGGATGTAAGGATGAATCTATTATACAAAAGCACCAGAAATTCAGACAAGACTGTTACAGCTTCACAGGCCATCTTAAAGGGACTGGCTGATGATGGAGGACTGTTTGTTCCTGTATCCGTTCCGAAGCTGGATGTAACAATGGATGAACTTAAAGACATGTCATATCAGGAGACAGCTTATGCAGTTATGAAACAGTTCTTTACAGATTTTACAGAAGAAGAACTGAAACACTGCATCAACAGTGCTTATGATTCAAAGTTTGATACAGAAGTGATCGCACCACTTGTGAAGGTGGGAGATACTTATCATCTGGAACTGTTCCACGGAGCAACGATCGCATTTAAAGATATGGCACTTTCTATCCTGCCGCATCTGATGATCACTTCCGCAAGAAAGAACCAGGTGAAAAATGATATCGTGATCCTGACAGCAACTTCCGGAGATACAGGTAAGGCTGCACTTGCAGGTTTTGCAGATGTTCCGGGAACAAAGATCATCGTGTTCTATCCAAAGGGAGGCGTAAGCCACGTTCAGGAATTACAGATGGTGACACAGAAGGGAGAGAATACTTCTGTTGTAGCAATCCATGGTAACTTTGATAACGCACAGAGCGGTGTGAAGGCAATCTTTGAAGACAAAGAGCTGGCAGCAGAATTAGATGCGAAGGGATATCAGTTCTCATCAGCAAACTCCATCAATATCGGACGTCTTGTACCGCAGGTTGTTTATTATGTATATGCTTATGCAAAGCTGCTTGAGAATGAAGAGATCCAGGCAGGCGAGGAGATCAATGTTACAGTTCCGACAGGAAACTTTGGAAATATCCTTGCTGCATATTATGTAAAACAGATGGGCGTGCCGATCGCAAAACTGATCTGTGCTTCCAATGATAACAAGGTTCTCTTTGATTTCTTCCAGACAGGTGTCTATGACAGAAACAGAGAATTTATCTTGACATCTTCACCGTCCATGGACATTCTGATCTCAAGCAACCTGGAGCGTCTGATCTACACAATCGCAGGACAGGATGCACAGAAGGATGTAGAGCTCATGACACAGCTGAAAGAAAAAGGTGTGTATGAGATCACAGCTGAGATGAAGGAAGGTCTGAAAGACTTTGTCGGAGGATTTGCGACAGAAGAAGAAGTGAAAGAGACGATCCATGACACATATCAGAAGACAGGATATGTGATGGATACTCATACAGCAGTTGCAGCACATGTGTGTGCACAGTATCGTAAAGATACAAAGGACGAGAAGAAATGTCTGGTTGCTTCCACAGCAAGTCCGTACAAGTTCGTACGCAACGTTATGACAGCAATTGATCCGAAGTATGATGAGATGGAAGACTTTGCACTGATTGATGAGCTTGAAAAAGTATCTGGCTTCCCGATTCCAAATGCGATCAAAGAAATCCGTGATGCAGAGGTTCGTCATACAACAGAGTGTGATGCAGATCAGATGAAAGAGACAGTAAAAAATATTCTTGGGGTGTAAAAAATGGATAACAGCTTGTGGGGATTTATAGGTATTTTTGTTCTATGTTGTGGAATTTACGCATTGTATTCCTTTGTTATAATGAAAGTAAAGGGCGAGATCAATGCATCAATTCTCCTGGGAAAAGATTATACTTATAAAAAATGTAAGGATAAAGAGGCTTATATAGCAAAAACAGCTCCGGCACTTTTTGTCTTTGGACTGGTATCTGTGATCTATGGAGTGATCGATGTGATTCACTGTTATGTTCATACAATGACAATAGTAGATACAGTTGCAATGATTATTTTCCTTATTGTATTGATCTGGTTCGGTGTTTATACAAGAAATCTCAGAAACAGATATTATTAAAAATGTCAGTTCCGTTTCTTTTTGCTGACAGAAACTATGAGAAACACGCTCGCGAGTTTCTCAAGTTATCGCGGCAGTCGCCAAGGTCTCGTGCAAGCACGGACTTTGGCTCGTTGCTCGCGTAAATAAAAGGGACAGAAATCTCCGTCCCTCTTCTCTATTTATTTTATTCTAAAAAATCCACAATTTAAACGGCACAAATCTTCCGATCACTACAATCGCGATTAGATATCCCAATGTGATTGCATAAGCAAGTCTGTCCTGATAATGATATTTCAAAGGCTTCATCTTTGTACGCCCCTCGCCACCATGATAACAGCGGGCTTCCATTGCCATCGCCAGATCATTCGCTCTTCGGAACGCAGACACGAAAAGCGGAACAAGGATCGGAATCATTGCCTTTGCTCTCTGGATAATATTTCCTGATTCAAAATCAGCTCCTCTTGCGATCTGCGCCTTCATGATCTTGTCTGTCTCTTCCAGCAGAATCGGAATAAAACGCAGTGCAATAGACATCATCATCGAAATTTCGTGTACCGGTACATGGATTCGGTTCAGTGGATGAAGCAGCTTCTCCAATCCATCCGTCAGTCCGTTCGGAGTCGTTGTAAATGTCATCAAAGAAGATCCTGCAACAAGCAGTACAAGACGAACTGCCATGAACACAGAAGTACGAAGTCCTGTCTCTGTGATCGTAATGATTCCCCAATGGAATAACACTGCACCGCCTCTTGTAAGGAACAAGTTCATAGCCACTGTAAACAATAACAAGATCACAATCGGCTTAAGTCCTTTTCCGATAAACTTTGCCGGGACTTTAGAAACGTGAATCATGCACGCAAGAAATACAAATGCCAATGCATATCCAAGCACACTGTTCTGCACAAATAAAGAAATCAAAAAGATCAGTGTGCAGACAATCTTCACACGCGGATCCAGTCTGTGAATCGGACTCTGTGCCGGATAATACTGTCCTATCGTAATATCTCTGATCATGACTGCACCTCCTGTCTCTTCTTCAGGAAGTTGTAGATCTCATCTGCAGCCTCTTCCACAGTTGTCGCATCTGCTGATACATCAAATCCTTTTTCTTTCAGATCATGCATTACATATGTTACCTGTGGTGCTGCCAGTCCAACAGCCTCAAGCTCTTTATAATGGCGGAACACTTCTTCCGGTGTACCGTCAAGCATCTTCTCTCCATCATTCATCACGATCAGGCGCTCCACGTATTTCGCAACATCTTCCATGCTATGGGAAACAAGAATTACTGTCATTCCGGTCTTCTCATGAAGCAATTTTACCTGATCTAAGATCTCATCTCGTCCCTTCGGATCCAGTCCGGCTGTCGGCTCATCCAGAACAAGTACCTTCGGATGCATTGCAAGAATTCCCGCGATTGCCACACGACGCTTCTGACCTCCGGATAATTCAAATGGGGACTGCTTATAATATTTCTCCGGAAATCCTACAAGCTCCAAAGCTTCTCTTGCCTGCTTCTCGCACTCTTCCTTGGAAAGTCCCTGATTCTTCGGTCCAAAACACACATCGCTTAACACATCAACTTCAAACAACTGATACTCCGGATACTGGAACACAAGTCCTACCTGTGTACGCAGTTTCTTCATATCATATCCGTCCTCGTAAATGTTCTGCCCCTCATAAAGTAATTTCCCTGAGGTTGCTTTCATCAGACCGTTCAAATGCTGGATCAAGGTTGATTTTCCCGAACCCGTGTGTCCAATGATTCCGACGAACTGTCCCTGTGGGATCTCAAGACTGACATCCTTCAGCGCATGATGCTCATATGCAGTTCCCGGGCTATATACATAACTGATATTTTCTAACTTAATTGACATAAGGCATCCACCAATTCTTCCCTTCTAAGAATTCCTTTCGGCAGCGGAACTCCTTTTTGAATCAATGCGTCTGCCAGCATTGTCACCTGTGGTACATCCATACGGTACTTCTTGAGTTCATCCACCCGGCTGAAGATTTCTTTCGGTGTACCATGCATCACCACATGCCCTTCATCCATTACAAATACCTGATCCGCATCGATCACTTCTTCCATATAATGTGTGATCAGGATCACCGTAACATTCTTCTCTTTTCGAAGCTGCTCTACCGCTTCGATCACTTCTTTTCGTCCATTCGGATCAAGCATCGCGGTCGGCTCATCAAGCACGATACACTTCGGCTCCATCGCGATCACTCCTGCGATTGCCACCCTCTGCTTCTGGCCGCCGGACAGTTTATTCGGAGAATCCTTTCTGCGCTCCAGCATACCGACTGCACGCAGACTGTTCTCTACCCGTTTCCAGATCTCATCCGTAGGAACTCCTAAGTTCTCCGGACCGAATCCTACTTCCTCTTCCACAACAGTTCCGATAATCTGGTTATCCGGATTCTGAAATACCATACCGGCGCTCTGTCTGATGTTCCAAAGCTCATTCGGATCTTTCGTATCTCTTCCGTCCACCCACATCGTTCCACCTGTCGGGACAAGAATCGCATTCATATGCTTCGCCAGGGTAGACTTTCCTGAACCGTTGTGTCCAAGAATCGCCACAAAAGACCCCTGCGGGACATCAATGTCAACTCCGTCAATGGCGCGATGGGATCCGATCACATTACCTTCTTCGTCTCGTTTATCATATTCAAATACAAGCTTTTCAGCACGTATCATTCCCATGGAATATACCGCCTTTCTTATTATAAAAATGCATAAGAAAATAAAACTTTCTAATGTCTCTGTATCGTTATTAGTTGCATAAGGCGAACTGCTGAAAAGCAATTCAAAATTTATTTTACGGTATCACAAAAAGATTTGCAAGCATGCATACAGTAAAATACAGTAAAATGCGAAAATTTAGTTATTACAGCACCTTTCGTCCATTGAACCCACCTTCCGATTATGATATTCTTATCTTATTAGAATATAGAACAGAACGAACCTCGATTATCACATTTCTGGTTACTGTTCACACGATGTGCGACCAGCAACGCATCTCGCCATTTTAAATCGCCTTTGGCGATGGGGCGAGATGCATTCAAGCCAAAGTAACCATTTCTGTTCTGAGTAATACTAGAATGAGGAGGCACATATTATGTCAAAATACGTTATGGCATTAGATGCCGGAACCACAAGTAACCGCTGCATTTTATTTAATAAAAAAGGGGAAATCTGCAGCGTCACACAGAGAGAATTCACACAACATTTTCCGAAACCGGGCTGGGTTGAGCACGATGCGGATGAAATCTGGGCAAGCATGCTCGGAGTTGCTGTGGAGGCTATGAACATCATCGGCGCAGAACCTTCTGATATCGCTGCAATCGGTATCACGAACCAGCGCGAGACAACGATCGTGTGGGATAAAAATACCGGCGATCCTATCTGCCACGCGATTGTCTGGCAGTGTCGTCGTACTGCTGAATTCTGCGATTCTTTGAAGGAAAAAGGACTGACAGAAAAGTTCCGTCAGAAAACCGGCCTTGTACTTGATGCTTATTTCTCAGGAACAAAGATCCGCTGGATTCTCGACAACGTTCCGAAAGCAAGAGAACGTGCCGAGCGCGGAGAACTGCTCTTTGGTACAGTAGAGACCTGGCTGATCTGGAAACTGACGAAAGGCGCAGTACATGTTACAGACTACTCCAACGCATCACGAACCATGCTTTTCAATATCAATACATTAGACTGGGATGACGAGATTCTCGAAGAACTTCAGATCCCACGCTGTATGCTTCCGACACCGAAGCCTTCCAGCTGCATTTACGGAGAGACAGATCCTTCCGTCCTCGGCGGAGCGATCCCGATTGCCGGTGCTGCCGGAGATCAGCAGTCTGCACTTTTCGGTCAGACCTGCTTTAAACCGGGCGATGCGAAGAATACTTACGGAACCGGATGCTTCCTTCTGATGAACACCGGAGAGAAACCTGTCTTTTCCAACAATGGGCTGGTCACCACGATTGCCTGGGGACTTGACGGAAAGGTTACATATGCTCTGGAAGGTTCTATCTTTGTCGCCGGTGCGGCAATCCAGTGGCTTCGTGATGAACTGCGCCTGATTGATTCCGCTGACGACTGCGAATATATGGCAAAGAAAGTGAAAAATACAAATGGCTGTTATGTTGTGCCTGCTTTCACCGGACTCGGTGCTCCATATTGGGATCAGTATGCCCGCGGAACGATCGTGGGCCTGACACGCGGAGTAAATAAATACCATATCATCCGTGCAACCCTCGAGTCTCTCGCTTATCAGGCATATGACGTCCTGACTGCCATGAAGGCAGATTCCGACATTGACCTCGCCTCCCTGAAAGTAGACGGCGGCGCAAGCGCAAATAACTTCCTGATGCAGACACAGGCTGATCTGATCAACGCACCTGTCCACCGTCCGGTCTGCGTTGAGACGACTGCTATGGGAGCTGCTTATCTGGCTGGCCTTGCAGTCGGCTACTGGAACAGTCTTGAAGAAATCAAAGAGAACTGGGCGATCGATCAGGTCTTTGAACCTTCGATTGATCCGGAAGTCCGCGAAAAGAAACTGAAAGGCTGGCACAAGGCTGTCAAATATTCCTTCGACTGGGCGAAAGAAGATTAACATTTTTATATCTTTGAAAACGAATCTCTTCATAAAGAGCATATAGAAAAACTGCTGTCCATCTGTTGTTCACGGGTCCCGCAAGCAACAGTTCAGACAGCAGCTTTTTCTATTTCATATTCTTCTCTTTTATTTACAACTCATCAAGACTTTCCTTGAATCCCTCTCCAAGCACCTCACTCGTCTCAGTGAACATTACAAACGCAGAGTCATCTACCTGGTAAACTGCATTTTTCACAAGATACGCTTCTGACTTGGAACATGCACAGAGCAGAACATTTCTCTTACTCTTTGTATAAGTACCCATTCCTTCCAAAGATGTTACACCACGGTCGGTGATTCTTCCAATCTCTTCCGCTGTTTCCTCTCCCTTCGATGTAACAATGATTGCAAGTGTTCCTGCACCGATTCCGTAAAGAATCTTGTCAATTACCACAGAGCAGACAAATACTGCGATCAATCCATAAAGAACTGAGTCAACATCACCGAATACCGGCCATCCAATTAAAATAATGATCAAGTCGATCAACAACGTCAGTCGACCAAGAGACATATGTGGTCTCTTCTTTTTGATCGTCATCGTCAGGAAATCTGCTCCGCCCGAAGAAGAACCTCTCATATAGAAAAGAACCATCCCAAGTCCAAGCAATGCTCCCGAGTAAATCGCTGCAAGCAGACGCTGTCCTGTATAGTATGGGAACATCGGAAATACAAGATCGACAAAAATGGTTGAAATAATCATTGTCCTCGCAGTCTTCATCAAAAACCGCTTTCCTACTGTCTTGTAACTGATGATGACCAGTGGAATATTCAGTATCAATGTCATTGTACCAACCGGAAGATTCCATAACTTGTTCATAATCAAGGCAATACCTGAAATTCCTCCAGGAGCAAAGTTTCCACCCTCTGCAAATGTATAGATTCCTGCACCAAACAAAATACTTCCTATAATATCATACAAAATATCCACTACAAGCTCTTTCTTCGGATGCTCTGCCCGCATCTTTTTATTCTCCATCATACCATTTCCCTCTCGTTTACATCTTATTTTCTATTCTGTCGCTTTTGCATTCGGATAAATCTTCTCCATCTTCGCATCATCGTAATGCTCATCTGCCCATTTCTGAATGCTATTTTCCGCTACAACGCCCTTTCCACGTTCGTCATAACGAACAAGTGCAATACATGACACAGCCACATTGCAGACCATGAAAATGATCAAAAACCAGGTAAGCACCTTCCCTGTCAGCATCGGGATTTTCTCAATCCATGCGGAAATGTATGGGTAAATCTTCTTAAACCAGACAACTGCTGCAATTCCCCAGAAGAAGCAGTATAATAAGTTGATTCGGCCTCCTAAGTTAAATGGAATCTCGCTATAGTCCCAAAATACTTTCCCGAATACAATTTCCGTAAATACACTACAAAGATATTCGTATGCTCCGCCGAGCAGTGTACCGATGATAAATAAGAAACTGTCGCTCTTATCTTTATATTTGTAAAGCATTGCTGTCACAAGTGCGATCGCCAGTCCCCAGACAATACTGAACGGTCCCCAGACCACACTGGAGCGACTCATCCACACACCTGCCGTGATTCTGCAGAAAATCGTCTCTGTAATGTCTCCAAGAAATGCTCCTACAAAAAACAACAGCACAATCTTATAGAACCCACAGCCTGCGGCAAATACTTTCCCCTTCTCCGATTCTTCTTCCTTGCGGATCAGTTCCATTGCCTTTGGATACGCTTTTTGGATACGTTTCCCAACCCATCCGGAAATCGCACTTCCAAGCTTATTGCTGACTTTATCCAGACCTTCATTCGTAGCTTCCCACCGCGCGAGGTTCTTCCCTTTTCCACGAAGCAGCAGATAAGATCCGAGGATATCCACAACCAATACTCCAAGAAGAACCAATACAAGGATCTTCATCAGGAACAGAGGCAACATTTTAAATACTATGATCGCAAATCTGTTTCCCCAGCGGATTCCGAGATATCCAAGAGCACCCCAGATAAGAGAAGCCGGGATACAGATATATCCATCCAGATTCCATTTGATCCTGGAGTAATCCCACCATCTGGCTTTAAATGCCTTCTCGATCAAATGGCCTGCAACCCATTCGATCACTGTCGCATAAATCGCCGCAAATAAAAAAAGCCAGACTCCTCTTAGCTCCTGTAATCCAAATGTCATGAACAGAGCGGCGATACCGTAGATCACACAGAACGGTCCATTCACCAGACCTCTGTTCGCAAACTTCTTCTGTTTTACTGTTGCGGCCGCTGTCTCCAGCACCCATCCTAAGAAAGAATAGATGAAAAACAGCCAAAGCAGTTCATACCATGTAAAACGAATCATTGCTCCATCTCCTTTGTACCATGTTTTCATTCACATCTTTCTTAGTATAACGCATCTCAATGCTTTTTCCTAGGGATAAATCCAAAAATAATCAATACTCCGATCAGCCCGATTCCAGCATAACCGGCTTTCCTCCATAACGTATCTCTCTCAATCAGACGCTGATCTTCCTCTATCGCTTCCGTTCTGTTCTGCTCGGAAGTGGTGATAATCTCTTGCCGGTTGCTGTCCGCATCCTTCGCTGCATCAACTGCTGCCTCCGGCTGTGTTCCAACCTCATCACAATACACAACATATCTTCTGGAATTCTGCGTATAAGGATGACATGTCATCAAAGTCACCATATTCCGCCCCGGCTGAATCATAATCTTGTCACTCTCATCCGGCAGGATAATCTCAATCTCAGACACACGATACGTCAATGTTTCCTGACAGTTTTGTATCGTCAGTTCATCTCCGATCTCCAACCGCTCAATCTCGCGGAACATCGGAATCCCCTTCCATCCTCGGTGCGCTGCGATCACACAATTACTGTCCGTGCCCTGCACCGGAAATGAAGTCTGTCCAAGCATGACCGCACCTTTCGCCATCTTCTCCTGCGTTGCGCCGAGATATAACGGCAATGTCACATCCATCTTCGGAATATCAAGAATCCCGATCATCCCGTCATCAATCCCATACTTGGACAGATCCAATGTCTCCTGCTCGTAAGACCATGGATCAGTCAGTCCTGACTGGCCGTCTGAAAAGATCTGCTGATTATATGCCTGCATCTCCTGATAGAGCTGGGCGTTCTCTGGGATCTGGTTGGAATCGGCAGAGGTAGAGTCTGTCTGATTAGATACACTTTGTTCTGCTTCTGTCTGATCCTGGAACTGTTCCATCACTTTCTTATTCTCATATCCTGTTTTTAAACTGTTAAGATCCGGCCACGCAAATACAATTACACCGCCAAGATAGATCAACACACAGAGAACCGCTGCCAGCCTCCTCATTTCCTCACGCTCCTTTCTCTCATCAGAATCCTTTCCATATATAAAATACGCTCTTCTTTCTGAACTTCATCTGTCTTACTGTTGCCTTTACAAGCTTATCATACTCGTCTCGTGCAAACTGTACATCCTGCTCTGAGATTACCTCATATCCATAATGCACCTGAAGAACAAGAGTCCTGAACTTTTCCAACTCCTTCTCCGTAAATTCCGGATAACGCAGTGCAACTTCTCTTTCAAATTCTTCTTCTGTTGTATCCACATCTTGTGGAAATCCACCAAACAAAAGCACTTCATAGAAGCTGCAAAAGATTTCTTTTACCTTCTGTTCCTTCGATAATTTTCTTCCGTTGCCCCGTCTTCTTCCGGAAATCCAACGTCTCCTTGCCTCAACTAATAATAAGAAAAGAATAATTCCGCTCACGATTTCTACTGTTTTGCCACTGAAAGCTTTCTTTGTATCTTTAAAAAGATCTCCCGCTTCCTCTTTCCAGTTTTTCTTCTCTTCCTTTTTGTCCTTCTGATCCTTCACTGAATCCGTCTGAACATCGGTACTTTCAACATTCTCAATCGTTCCGTCAAATCCAGGTGTTGTCTCCACCGGCATCCATCCGGCACCCGGCACATAGATTTCCACCCATGCATGTGCATTGTCATCCTGGAGAACTGCCGAGTAATTCCCCTCACTGTTTTCCGTAAATAAGTTTGCCGGTGCCGCATAACCGACTACATATCTTGCTGGAACTCCACACTCACGGAACATCAACGCCGCTGCGGAAGCGAATGCTGTAGAATCTCCTTTCTTCCTGTCAAACAGAAAATATTCTACATAATCTTCTCCCTTCGGCAGCTTTTTTACAGATTCTGAAAAGGAGCATTGTTTCCAGAGCGTCTGTCTTATGAACTGCTTCACATCCGTGATCCGCTCACTGACAAGATCATCCTTCTGCTCTTGTGTGATATCTCCGCTCATTTTCTTTTTCCACTCTGCTTTTTTCTCCTTGCACATTTTCTTCAGCTGTTTCAGATCTGAAGGAACATCTTCATAATTATTTTCTACATATACCTCATAAGAAGTCTCCACTTCGTCAAGTACACTTTGCTGATCATCCTGCTTTGCCCACTCTGTCATTTCCTTCTGGAAATCTGTAACCGGAAACCATGCATAACTGTCATCCTGCGCTGTCTGCCCTGCAACTGAACCATCTCCGCCGATCATCTCATAATAGTCGTTCAGATAAGCCTGATATGGAACATAGGTATACTTTGTATTTGCATTCAATCTCTCTACCGTCATCTGCTCCGGCTGCTGTGTCTGCGTATACATCATTCGCAAAAACGGAAGATTCTGCAGATAGAGAAGGGAATTTCCTTCTGTTTTCCAGTTGAGAGCCGCATCCTGCAGCGCATCTTCATCTCCCGGTTTCCAGCTGTCTCCGGTATATTCTGATCCGACAAATCCTTTTAAATACAGAACCTCTTTCGGCTGTGCAGATGTCGTCACACGGATGGATTCGATTCCATCATAGGAAGATCCTTCGACATCTCCCAATTCTCCGTCCGAGACACCACCTCCGACCCCTTCAAGCGAAAGATTCAACTTACCACCTGATATTTTCGGAAGGAAATCATAAAGGAACTGCATTCCATGAACTTTCACAGGCGCTGATACATCTGATAACGTCACGATTGGCTTTGAAAGAACCGGTCCAAGCAGGTAAAAGGAAGTCAGAAGCAGAATCGTTCCTGCTGCGATACACACGACAGAAGCTCTGCTCTGAATTCTTCGAACCGCCCGGAGATTCTGACAAAATGCCTCGCTCTCTTCTCCGCCCCAGAACTTCTTTCTCACACGGATTCCGGATGCTGCCGTGATGCACAAGAAACTAAGGAGTAATAGAAAAAGGGATGCTTTCGATACATTTCCCCCACTTAGCAGAACAACCAGTAACACAGGAAATGTGATCAACAGAAAATATCCTTTCTCGTGTCTCTTGATCATTCCCTGTGCAAGAATCCACACAACACCAAGGAACAAAAAAAGGAAAAACAGTGTCGCAGAATTTCCGGCTCCTGATGGCACACTCAAATCTCCCTGATAAGACCGGTTCAACTGCTCTGCCATCTGCATCCACACATAAGAAATGCTTGCCATCAACTCCTTCTGTATCAGAAACATGACCAGACAAAGCACAAAAACAACTCCTAAAAAGAGAAACACGCAATATTTTTTCAACTGTCTTTGTTCATAATATAATGTAAAGAGAACACAGTACACAAGCATCGCCGGATAAACGAGCCATTTTGCAAATGTAATAGAAAATGCTTTTGTAAACAGCATACAAAGAGCCACTGTACTTAGAAAGCACAGTCCCGTCATCCACCAGAACGAGGCAGAAGAAAGTCTGTCTCCCTGCGGATCTTCCTGTAGAATCCGTCTGCGTACCACACGGATTCCTGTCTCTTCTGTATGATTTGTTTTTTTCTTCTTTACAGTTCCAGTTCCCATTCCATTAAATCCTCTTCCAGTTTCTCTTGTCGGAATGCTTTTATACATCTTCCGCCATGATAAAGTTTCCCTGAAATATCAAGCTGCATTCCGAGCTCTTCTGTCCGCTCGCCAAACTGCCGGAAATATAATTCCTGAATCTCATATGCTTTCGAATATACTCTGGAGGAACAGATCTGTTCTAACATACGAAAGGTTTCTTCCTCCGAAGAAACATCCGCTTCCTTTAACATCTGATTCTGTTCATCCCACCAGATCACCTTGTGATGCCAGTTCTGCTCCCGCATAGACCATGACAGTGAAGCCAGGATTTCAAGAAAATGATCCAGCTTCTGCTGTGTAAACTTTTCTTCTTTTCCAATATGCAGATCAAGAAAAAGCAATACTGTGCGTTCCATTGGCAGACTATATTCCTTCACCATAAAATCATCTGTCTTTGCAGATAATTTCCAGTGGATCCTGTGAGAAGTATCTCCCGAACGATATTCTCTGATGTCAAATACTTCTGATGTATCTTCACCCGTTCTGCTTTTCGAAAATAGCTGTCCTTCCAGATTTTCTTCCAGTTGAAATGATTGCTGCACCGGTATTTTATGAATCACCGGAAGTACCATCACTTCTTCGGATTGATATTTCTTCTCGCTCCCTCTCGAAAACAACCGCAGATAATCCTGTGCCTTCACCTTCTCAACAGACACTTTCACTCTGCCACAATATTTCGCTTCAAGGAAAAACTGTAACCGCACTTTTTTCCTTGCCTCGGCCATCGCCGTATCCTTTGCGCTGAATCTGCTTTTTGTAAATTCATTCTCACAGCTGATTTCCACAGGAATTGATTCCATCGGCATGAAAGAATGATTTTCCAGTTCAACTTCCACCGCAAATTCCTGCCCTTTCTGTACATATCGGACCGGAACGTGTAGACGGGATTCCAGATTTCTCGCAAAATACTCTGCCTGAAGAAAGAGAAGTGGAAGCATCAACACTTCATATGCGAAAAGTGTCCGAATCAAAGCGGATTCCCAGAAAAGCGCAATCACAAGCGTCACAAATAAGATTCCGCCATATATTTTTTTATTTCTCATATGCCTGTCCTACTTCATTCTATAGATTTTATCGTCTCTGCGGCACCGGTTTTTTCACAGTATCGAACACTTCACCAAGCACTTTCTCTGCGGTCAGGTGATTCAGACGCCCTTTCGAACTCAGACGGATTCTATGCTCCGCAACATTAAGAAATACATCTGAAACATCGTTCGGAATCACATAGCTTCTTCCTGAGAGAAATGCAGATGCCTTAGCCATCTTCGCAAGTGCCAGTGCACCTCGAGGACTGACTCCAAGCTCGATCATTTCATTCTTTCTTGTTGCATCCACAAGGTTAATGATATATTCATAGATCACCTGATGGATTCGAACCTCTTCGGTCAGCCTCTGCATCTCTTTCAACTCATCCCGGAAGATTACCGGCTGAAGCGCATCCATCGGATTCGTCCTGTCTCTGCTCATAAGAATCTTTAATTCATCCTGCTTCTCCGGATATCCGATCTGCAGACTGATCATAAAACGGTCAAGCTGAGACTCCGGAAGCATCTGTGTTCCGGCAGATCCAATCGGGTTCTCTGTCGCAATCACATGAAATGGTTCCGGGAGCACATGTGTAATTCCATCTACTGTTACATTTCGCTCTTCCATCGCCTCCAGAAGCGCCGACTGTGTCTTTGGGGAAGTACGGTTAATCTCATCTGCCAGAAACAGATTGCACATAACTGCACCTTCCTGATACTCAAAACTTCCGAGTTCCTTCCTATAAAGAGAGAATCCTGTAATATCTGCCGGAAGAACATCCGGAGTAAACTGGACACGGTTCTGTTCCAGATCAAGTACCTTCGCAAATGCAAGCGCAAGGCTCGTCTTTCCGACTCCCGGAATATCTTCCACCAGAACATGGCCTCCTGCAAGAATTGCTTCCATGATTTTCTCCACACATTCATCTTTTCCAATAATCACATGCTCTACGGCATCAATCGCTTTCTGCAGCTTCCCATAATACTCCATTGCTTACTCCTCCATGTCCTGTTTCTTATGTTTTAAAATCGAGAAAAAGATACCGCTTTCAATCAGCACTGCGACAAGAAATGCACCCAGAAGCCACGGCCATACATCAACAATCCGCTTCGTCAAAGCGCCTGTCTGCATCTGATTCTTTGTCTGCTTATCCTGTTCTCCTTTATATTCCGTCCGTTCTCCACGAACTAAAAGCCGATGAGAGTTGATCGCATATGGTGTACATGTCACAAGCGTACAATAATCTTTTCCATCGATGATCTCCAGGTCACCGGATTCATTTGGCTCTACTACCTTGATCTGATCCACCTTATATGCAAGAATCTCGTCTAATACATGAAGATAAAATTCATCCCCGATCTCTAACTTGTCCAAGTCTGTAAATAATACCGCACTCGGAAGTCCCCTGTGTCCTGTCAACACACAGTGCGTACTCACTCCGCCAAGCGGATACGAAGACTGCTCCATATGACCGACACCCTTGGAAAGGACATCCTGACTCGTTCCGTTATAGATTGGAAGATTCACATCAATCTTCGGAATCGTAATATACCCTAACGATTCACCGATATTCAGAAGATCTGCATAACTCTCTCCCTGCTCATTATTTTCATTTTCATCATCCACTGATACAACATTGCTAAGCTGCTCATTATATTTCTTTGCTGCTTCTTTCATTGCATCAATCTTCTCTTCATCCATTTCTTCTACATTTGTCTCATAATCTTTCACAACCTGACTGGCATGCCGCTGCGCAACCATGTTACTGATAAATGGATACGATGCGATTCCCAATCCCGTTATGAATATAATAACACAAAATATAACCCGAATCCTTTTCATCTGACTCTTCCCCAAAAATAAATCACTGCCCGACATGTTACTGTTCACAGCAGCGTAAAATCTACTTTAGGAGAGAACAGATTCTTCTGCCCTCTCCTATTTATATAGCATTATGAAATTAAAAGTTTATAGCAATTGTTCTGATTTCTTACGCGTCTTTTCTTCTACCTTTCAGAAGTACAAATGCTGCTCCTGCCATCAGTGCAAAACCTGCGATGGAGAAGAGAACTGTTCCCATACCACCTGTTATTGGGAGAGTGAAACCTTTCTTGTTGATGATAGTTTCTGTATGAGTACCTGTTGAATTAGCTCCATTCTCAGTAAATGTTGTTTTCTCGATTTCATTTTTTACAAGAGTCTTAACTCCATTTTCTTCAGTTACATACTCTTTCTTTGTAGTTGTTGTGTAAACAATATCTAATTTAACTTCTACTGGTGCTTTTAACAGATTGTAGCCCCCTACAGTTTTCGTCTCTACAAGATAATATGTTCCATTTGCAAGACCGGATTTTTCATCTGTACCATCTTTTTTTGTTGTAAGTGTTGCAATTTTCATCCATGTCTTACTTGCATCAAGTCCTGCATTCTTCACCTCATCTGCTGAAGCTGCACCTGTTGTACCTTCTGGAACTTTTTTATAAAGATCAAATTTAACACCTGCTAATGGATCTCCAGTTTCACTATTTGCTCTTTTATTAATACTCAGTTTGAATGTATAAACTGTTGCTGTATCTTTAATTACATCTTTTCCTGGTTCTCCCGGCTTATTTGGGTTACTTCCATCATCTGTATTCGGAAGAATCTGGTTAGAATACTCGAGTTTTGCTGTATTCGGGTTTTCAACTGTTGTTGTATCTGCACTGTCAAGAAGCTTTGCATTATATGTAACTACAATCTTCTCTCCTGCATAAGCTTCCATTGTTGATGTCTTAAATGTAATCTTGAATCCTTCTCCGTTAGCTGTATCTGGACCAATTGTGTAATTAGTATCCTTTTCCAGTGTTACGTCTCCATATTTCACTTCTACTGAGTTAAGGTTATCTTCAAGATTTTTCGGTGTATCTGTTAATGTAAATTCTTGTAACTTTGTAATATTTGATGGAACATCAATAGTGATCTTATATGGAACCATGTCTCCTACATTATAGTCCGTATCATGTTTCCAGGCTTTTGTTGCTCTGTCCTGCACCTCTTTTGTCATATCAGGCTTTTCATTATTAACATTAATTGTAGCATTTGCTACTGGATCTGCATCACCTACTTTAATCATTCCGTCTTTTGTTACTGTAAACACATATGTAGTAGCACCGTCCATGATATAACCATGATTAGCTCCACGGTTAGTCTCGATAAATCTGTATGTTCCCTGTGAAAGACCTTCTACGGTAATCAATCCACGCTCATTTGTAGTAAGATTATAAGTCTCACCTGTTTTATCATTATTATTCACAGGTGTCCAACTTTCTCCATTCTGTTTTTGAAGAACAAATGTAACACCTTCAAGATTTATTCCATCTTTTCCCGTTTTCTCTAATGTTACTCCACCATAAGTTGTCTTATTTTTAGGATATACATGAACATCGTATAACCAATTATCTCCGTCTTTTGTTGTCATTGGTACAGATACGATGAATGGCTCAGCTGGTGTTGTAACCTTATCCGGTGTCGTTGTCTCAATAACAACGTAGAAACCTAGATCAAGAGTTTCGAACTTTGCAATACCTTCAGCATTTGTTCTAACTTCTTCTCCAACTTGCTTACTTGAATACTTTGAATTGATTTTTCCATTTTCATCAACATATTCACTTACTTTTGGAAGATTTGTCGAATTCGTACTATAATAATTTGTTAAATCATTTACATCCGCTACCTTATAAATCGTAAACCCTGCCCCTTCAAGAGCTTTCATCTCTTTATCATCTGTTGGCAATTTATCTGTTGTTTCTCCTGTACCAGAGATTTTCGTTGTCCCATTATATTCATATTTATGAATAGTAATACTTCCTTTTAAACTAGTGTCAATTGTTGCTGCTGTTTTCTTAGGTGCGCTTGTATTATCTTCTGCAAATGCCGTCACTGTCATAGTTGACAGTACCATTACTGCACTTAACACGCCTGCCAGCATTTTTCTAAATTTTCCCATACTTTCCTTCCTCTCTTTCACTTTATCGTGTTATTATTTCTTTTTATTGTTGCGTCTAGGAGATGTTACCCTTCTTTCTGCGTTTTTGTAATCTATACATGAAGAGTCCTACCCCTGCAAGGGAAATCCCCCCAAGTATCACAATGTACCTTCCATATCCTCCTGTGGCTGGAAGATTGAATCTTGCCTGATTGGAAATCGTAATAGAAATGGTATTATTCTCCACCTTACATACTTTACCGTCAATCAGACTTTCTCCATTCCTGTTGATCACTATAATAACCGGATCTTTCAACAAACTATGATTCTCTGCTGCCTTTGTCTCCGTCAGACGATAAGTTCCATCTTCCAGATCCTTGAATTCTGCAATTCCTGAAGGAGAACCACTGTCACCTGTTGTTACTGGTTTGGTTTTGAAACTATCATCAACTATAAGATTTTCTGTCGATGTATTTTCCTTCATCTTTTCCAGTTTAAACTTAGCACCATTCAGTGGTTCCTTAGTTGATGCATCCTGTTTTGTGATCTTAATATTTGTCTTAGGACTATAAGTATTTGTTATTGTAAAGGATTTTGTTTTACTTTCCGAAGTCCCTTTGGTAATCTCTGAACAATCAACATTCTCACTGTAAGCTACTTTGTACTTATCATTCAGATATCCGCCACTTTCAATCACTGTCTCACTTCCATCGTCTCCTGATACCTCTACAACTCGATAGATATATGAAACCTTTGGATCTGCTTTATAATCTACGTATTGATCCAGATCTTTGAATGAATAACTCCACTTTCCGTCATATCCTTGAGAAAGTGTTATTGTTTCGTTTGTTCCATCGTATTTAACTGTTTCCCATGTTGTTCCTTTATCCTTGCTTCTCTGAAGCCGGATCTTAATTGAATCTGGAAGTGTGATACTCTCTGTATTTTCCCACACTTTTGTAAGATTAAGATTGATTGTAGGTTTTAACGTATTCTTGAAAGTAATAATTGTAGCATCCGATGATGTATCTGGATTTTTTATTCCATCCCCTTTCATATCACTGGAAGCAATTACCTTACCGGCAACAACTTTCGTGACTGGATCATATCCTGCATCGAATGAATTATTATTATTTACAATTACACTTTCCAATGTGGAACCATCTGAACTATTAATCTCGCTGATTCTATAATCTGTTCCTGCCGGAATTCCGTCAATAGTCACCGACTCTCCAGCTTTGATTGTATATTCCTTTACAATCTTATTAGATTCCAACGAGAGCTCTGCAACATTACTGAACTCTACACGGAATGTATAGTCCCCCTCCAATGTATTCGATCCTTCTGCAGTTTCTTTCCGAATCTCTATTTTTCCGGTTTTTACTTTATTGACAAATGTTGCTTTCAGCTTTGTCATAGTTGTCTGATTATCAGGAGCTACATATGATCTGAATACAATTGTATTTTCATTATTTGTCTGACCATCTTGATTCTTCGCATATCCAGTAGAAGGATATCCGCTGTTAGCTATTTCTACACTATTATTTTGACCAGACTTATGTTCTTCTTTACGACCATCCCGAATGGTATTGCCTTTAACATTTTGGACTGATGGAATAGGATTTTCATTTACCACCGTATCTCCGTTTCCCATTGTTGACACAGCCTGTCCATTTTCATAAAGTGTCCATGTCGTATCAAATACCGATGAATTCACATCTTCCGATACAGCAATGTAGCTTCCTCGTCTAAACTGATCACTAAATGTTGCTGTCTCTCCATCTGCCAAGGCGAACATTCCGTCACTGCCAATTCTGTACAGTTTTGATGAGCCATCATTTTTAGATAATGTATACTGTGCTCCTTTCGGATATTTCAACGTTCCACTTGTCGCAGAACCATAATCCGGAATATCCTGTTGTTGTGTTACAAATCCAGTTTTGGCTGCTGCTACAACGGAAGGAATGAATATAAAATCATCCAAGTAAATATCTCTCTCGAAATTATAATTAAATTTGATATTTTTTATCTTGGAATAATCAAATGTATTATCTCCCTGTAGTTTACTCAGATCAACCTGAATCGTATTCCATTGATTATGTACAAGACTACTGTTTCCGTAAGTCTTTCCTGAAAGATAACCTCCTATTTTTTTTTCATTATCATCTTCCAGTTCCAGATAGGTGCTTGTAAGTCCCGGAATGTCCTGATAGTCATAGTACATCTTGAATTGCAAGAATGCATTTGTATCAGATGCATCAAATGTTTCTCCATTTGCTGGTCGTATGATTCCAAATCTTTTGTTAATATGCTCTCCTTCCGCATCGTCACTTTTTGCCTTCCAGTGAACCACATTTGTCTGACCAGCCTTCTTATCTATAGTTTCAAATGTATTTTGTGGAAACGTTTTTGATAACTTTTCTGCTGAAAAACTATCATTATAAGTTTTAGGCTGTTTTTCATCGGAAGATTGTGCTTCTTTTGTTCCATAATGTGTTGCCTGATTTTGAATCGTGAATGGGAATACGTTAGCATCTTCAAATAATGATGTCGGGAATAAATCTGTATTCACATCTGTCGTATCAACTTTCTTTTCCACAGCGAATTCATTTTCATCCGGGAAGTTGAAGGATACTTTCATATTTGATTCCCACATACCACGTTCCATATAAAACATGGTTAATGTATGTTCATCAGAATTTGAACCTTTAATTTTAAATTTACTCCGAGTGTCATTACCTTCTGTTGGAGATCCTTGACTTACCTTTGTCTTGCTAACTGTTGCTATTTTGTTTTTAAAGTCAATCTGACCTGTTACTTTTCCATGTGCTCCACCAACATCCAGTGCAAGATTTCCATCCACATACACCCAAACATCATCATCACCGGAGAAGTTGAATTTAATTGGATGTTCTTTTCCATCTGTTCCTACTACAGTTCCATTGTCTGTCAGGCGGAATTTAAATTCTAACTTCGTACCAAATCCATAGTTATATTTACTTGCCTTGCATGGAGTTGATGTTTCATTAAATGGGAAAAAACCATGCGTTCTTTTATCACTACTGGCACTATCTACATTTTTTGCCCAGTCTTGTTTCCCCCCTACATTCTCCAGATAATAATTCCCTGATTCTGTATCAGTACGCATTGCCAGTGTTGTATCTGCACTATCAAAGTACCAGTATTCAACGCCGTTATCAGCTTTTTCTCCTTCATCGTTCAGTTTTTGTTTTGTAAAAGGAAACGAAACATTCTTATATATCTTTGCAAGCGCTGTATGCTTACTATTATCTCCTGTAAGAAATTCCTCATTAAAATGCGGTTCTAATACTTTGTTATCTGAAGTCATTAGATTGTTTTCATTTAATGCATTTGCTACCAATCCTTGCGCTGCGGAATAAACGTACTCGTCTTTTCTAACTCCATTTGCATTCAATGCTGAGTTGTTCGTAGACATAAAACCATTTTTTTTATCTTCATATCCATAAAGTTCTAATTTATCGGCGATTTTAGAAAAAGGATTATCCCAACAATCTGGCTGAAAATGACCTGTATAAATCGGTATACTTACTTCTTTCTTTTTATAGTAATCACTGAGTGCTTGGTCAAACTGACGAAAGGTAACATAAGTTCTTTGTGAAGATGCTTGGTAATCATCATAATTATCTCGGTTTTTCCCGTTCAATTCATAATCTGTATAATAATCATAAAATGTTGAATTTACATATAAAGTACTCGCATTTCTTGTAAGTTCACTTTCTTTAATATCTACAACATCTTTACTATTATGTTGTTCTGCTTCTTTTTCAGGATCTCTTACGGTATAAACCTCATCCCAATATCCACCACGATTTCCATCTTTGTAAATAACATCATCACTTGAATCACCGTAATAACACGGATTCATCAAACCACCTGGAATCGTTACTAAATCTGTCACATCACCATTTTGTGATACATTTGCGTTCTTGAGATCATAAGCTGCAAATCTTACTTTATTGTATCCATCCGGAAGATTCGCCTTATATACATCTGGATAGCCTTCTTTATTATCTAATTCCATTTCCCCAGTTTTTACACCCGTTCCGTTTGTAGCATAATAATAAACATTCGTCGTACCTGGATATGGAATTCCTTGACCATTTTTCGCACCATCTGTATCTTTATAGGACAGTTTGGATAATGTAGCGTCGTAATAAACTGTTACTGCACCTGCTATTCCCCAAGAAGAATTATCTGCAGTACTATTGTAGTTATAGCAATACATTGAGTCACTGTATACAAAGTGTTCAGTGACATCTGCTTCTTCATTTCCCTGTCCATAGAAATTCGAGTAAGAATCACCTAATGTTTTTCCATTTGATGTACTTACAAAACGAATGTAGGAGCACGCCTCATCTGGAATTGTTACTGAAAATTTTGTGTTTTCAGTACCGGCTGTCATCTTGATTCGTTTTACTTCTTTCAGAGTTCCTGAACTATCCTTTTCATAGAATACTGCTGTTACACCACCGGAAAGATCTTCTGTTCCTTTGTTGTAGAAAAGAATGTTTTTTCCAGCGAAGTAGGTGTGGTCGTTAGGATTGAAGGGATTGTAAACTTCTGATTTCCCATCAGAATAAAAAATTCTTCCATCAATTTCAGCTACTGTTCTCCAATTTTGAAAAACTTCTTTATAATCTTGTTGTTGACCTCTTGACTTAGCTAGAAATTGAAATTTATCATATCCACCATATTGGGGATACGACATAACTACTTTATATACCTGAAGATTATTGTATGTCTCTCCAGTATTTACCATCTCTTGGCAGATCCATCTATTCTCGGGATTTGATTCGCATCCCTTTGCTTCTATTGTATATTCCTTATCCGTCCAATCCTTCGGTGCTGCAAAGTAAATTGTCACTCCGGTCTCTGCACTTGCAGCCATTACTTGTGATTCATTTTCTCCGTCCGCATCCTCATCCGCAGCTTCGCTTTCTGGTTGACTTACTGCTTGACCTTCCCAGGCAACTGTCGCTTCATTCTCTTTGCTCTCGTCTGCTCTCTTAGCTGCTTCTGTGATATCCTGCTCCTCTTCGAATGCCTTTGCCTCAACCAGCACTTTCTTTGTATAGCTTGCTTCATCTGTACGATACTGAAGCTGCATATCAAAGTTGATTGCTATTGCATCTGCCGGCATTGTGATCTGCAGATATTTAGAAGTAACTGTTCCATTATCGTCCTTGTCGTTCTTCCACTCTGCTGTTGGACTTGCCTTTGTTCCATTATTAAGAGTCACTGAATCTTTCAATGTCTCATCGATTGTTTTCTGTGTGTTTTTATCTGTAAGCTGATCGCTTGTCAGAAGATTGACTGCATCTATATCTGTTGCCGCAGATCCGTCCTCGTTTTTTAGATATACATTCAGACAGACTGATTGCGAGCACTGCCCCTGCGCAGTCACATGAATTGTCTGTGTAACATTCTGTTCCACAGTTTGTTCAGAATCTTTAGAAATGTTAATTTTTATCCGATCTTGTTCGTCACTGCTCTCTCCTGTTGCAAATACAGTATTTCCTGTTAATGCTGTTCCGAGTACCATTGTCACTACAAGTATCAGACTAACTCTCTGTTTTGCCTTTCCTCTCATTTTTCGAACTCCATCCCTTTTCTATAAACCGATAATATACTTCTGTCTCTCCTCTGCTGTCTATCGGCATTCTCTTGTCTTTGTTTCATACACTATATTAACATAACTTTCCAATTTAATGAATATTAAATTTTCATGATTTATAACACAATTTCAAGATTTATAACACAATTTCAAGATTTATAACACAATTTCAAGAAGTTACGTGTTTTATCCCCAAAAAATAACCCAGAATCAACTGATAAATTTTCTCTTTTATCAATTAATTCTGGATTATTTCATAGTAATAGCGTAAACTATTCACAGTTTACGTAATAGTAACGCCTGTTGAGTATTTGTATTTTTATAGAAGTGCAATGTAGCACTTTTAGTTTTTGCAAGAAAAAAACAGCGCTTTCGCACTGCTTCTCATTCCTGTCTATATTC
>OGRJ01000700.1_pt1 | contig 31249 bp, 23 predicted proteins | sample 1553411 | NCBI WGS metagenome assembly OGRJ01 (sample SAMEA2580084, study PRJEB22360) | human gut metagenome | biome: human gut; feature: human-associated habitat; material: faeces | place: Denmark | collected 2008/2010
TTGGTACTGTAGGTGATGCTGTATCTTACATCGAAGAACACGCTAAGTAATCTTAATCCATTCATATCTTAGTATGGAATTAAAAAGAGTTGTAGTAACAGGTCTTGGCGCCATTACTCCCATTGGCAACACAGTACCCGAATTCTGGGAAAATCTCGTGAATGGGGTTAGTGGAGCAGGACCTATTACTCATTTCGACGCATCACTTTTCAAGACCCAATTCGCATGCGAGGTGAAAAACTTTGATGCCAATCAATATATCGACCGCAAAGAGGCACGCAAGATGGACTTGTATACCCAATATGCCATTGGTGTAGCCAAGCAAGCGGTAGAAGATTCCGGTCTTGATGTCGAAAATGAGGATTTGAACAAGATCGGTGTCATCTTCGGCGCCGGTATTGGTGGAATCCGTACATTTGAAGAAGAAGCAGGTAACTATGCCCTCCATAAAGAAAACGGTCCTAAGTTCAATCCGTTCTTCATCCCCAAGATGATTTCGGATATTGCTGCCGGACAAATTTCTATCCTGTACGGTTTTCATGGTCCTAACTATGCGACTTGTTCTGCATGCGCCACTTCTACCAATGCCATTGCCGACGCATTCAACCTCATCCGCTTGGGTAAGGCAAATGCCATCATCAGCGGTGGTTCGGAAGCAGCTATCGCAGCCTGCGGTGTAGGTGGCTTCAACGCTATGCACGCTTTATCTACCCGCAATGACTCTCCGGAGACTGCATCCCGCCCGTTCAGCGCAAGCCGCGACGGTTTCATCATGGGTGAAGGCGGCGGCTGTCTGGTTCTTGAAGAACTGGAACACGCTAAAGCACGTGGTGCCAAGATTTATGCAGAGGTTGCCGGCGTAGGTATGTCTGCCGATGCGCATCACCTGACAGCTTCCCACCCGGAAGGTCTGGGAGCCAAACTGGTAATGACAAATGCGTTGGAAGATGCAGAAATGAAACCCGAAGAAGTAGATTACATCAACGTTCATGGTACATCTACTCCTGTTGGTGATATTTCGGAAGTGAAAGCTATCCAGGAAGTATTCGGCAAGCATGCTTATGAGTTGAACATCAGTTCAACCAAATCCATGACAGGCCACTTATTGGGTGCTGCCGGTGCGGTGGAAGCCATCGCAAGTATTCTTGCCATCAAGAATGGCATTATTCCTCCGACTATCAACCACGAAGAGGGTGATAACGACGAAAACATCGACTATGACCTGAACTTTACGTTCAACAAGGCTCAGAAGCGTGAAGTGAATGTAGCTTTGTCCAACACGTTTGGATTCGGCGGTCATAACGCATGTGTTATTTTCAAGAAATACGCAGAATAATACGGTCGTGTTACGTAATCAAATAGATAAAATAAGGCTCTTATTCCATAAGGACAGAGAGTCTTATTTTTGTTTTTATAAGATACTCGGATTCTTTCCCCGTAACATCCGGTTCTATGAGCAGGCACTGCTTCACAAATCCACTTCCATCCGTTCCGAAAAAGGACGTCCGTTAAATAACGAGCGGCTGGAATTTTTAGGCGACGCCATTTTGGATGCCATTGTCGGTGATATAGTATATAAGCACTTTGAAGGACGCAGGGAAGGCTTTCTTACCAATACCCGTTCTAAAATCGTGCAACGGGAAACTCTAAACAAACTGGCTGTAGAAATAGGGCTGGACAAACTGGTTAAGTATTCCACCCGTTCTTCGTCGCACAACAGCTATATGTACGGCAATGCTTTCGAGGCATTTATCGGAGCTATCTATTTAGACCAAGGCTATGAACGCTGCAAGCAGTTCATGGAGAAAAAAATCCTCAAGAACTACATCGACCTCGACAAGATGTCGCGCAAGGAAGTCAACTTCAAGTCCAAACTTATCGAATGGAGCCAGAAAACCAAAATGGAGGTTTCCTTTGAGTTGATAGAGCAATTCCTCGACCAGGATTACAACCCGATGTTCCACACCGAAGTCCGCATAGAGGGCCTTTCTGCCGGTACTGGCACAGGCTATTCCAAAAAGGAGTCACAGCAAAATGCCGCACAAATGGCATTGAAGAAAATCAAGAGTGACGAAGCCTTCAAAGAAGCTATTGAAACAGCCAAGATACAGAACCACGCGGCAAAGGAAAATATGGCAACAGAGGAAACCCAAATTGTCGCAGAAGAGGCTTCTGCTGTAGAGACATCAGAAGTTCTTGAAGCTACAGATTATACGGAACCTGCGGATGCTGCACAAGATACGGTCAAATCATCCGAAACAAATCCCCATACGCTTACCCTGGACGACTAAATCATGGTCTTCGGTCACTAATTTGAGCTTTCCGGCTATCTCCCCCAAAGGAGCGGAAGATATTTCATTCCCTTTCAGCGTTACCATACGTCCAAACTGTCCGCCTGCAATCAACTCCGTAGCATGCCCTCCCATGCGGGTCGACAAATTACGGTCAAAAGGCGTAGGCGAACCACCCCGCTGGATATACCCCAAAACCGTTTCACGGGTTTCGATACCCGTTTCGTATTCAATCTCCTGTGCGATATATTCGGCTGCACGTTTCTTGCCGTCCGTCTGGATTCCCTCGGCAACCACAACGATGGAATACGGCTTTCCTTTCTTCAGACGATTCAGAATCGTATCACCTATATTATGAATATTATAAGAAAGTTCGGGAATTAAAATCACATCACCGCCACCAGCCATACCGGAGTACAACGCAATCCATCCGGCTTTATGCCCCATCACTTCTATCACCATCACCCGCTTGTGCGAACTGGCGGTAGAGTGTAACCGGTCTATGGCATCCGTAGCAATACTGACGGCAGAATCAAAACCGAAAGAAAAATCGGTCCCCCAAATATCATTATCAATGGTTTTAGGTACGGAAACTATATTCAAGCCCATGGCAGCCAACTTAGCAGCCGTTTTCTGCGTACCGTTACCGCCGATACAGACAATACAGTCCAGCCCCAGTTCCTTTACATTCCGTTCTATCAAAGCAGGCTTGTTTACATCGGATACCACCCCGTTTTTCTTGAACGGCTTTTCACGGGAAGTACCCAGCATCGTACCGCCCAAATTCAATAACCCGGACAGAGACTTGTCCGTAAACGATTCCACATCTTTTGTCAATAATCCTTGAAAACCGCTATGAATACCTATTACTTCCATTCCATAATGATTGATAGCCGTTTTGCAAACGCCGCGGATAGTCGCATTGATACCGGGGCAATCCCCGCCTGAAGTCAAAATACCGATTCTCATGATGTTTTAGTTTAAATTACGGTTCTTTTCACCTATACGGACGTAAAGATAGAAAAAAAAGAGAAAAAAGATAGAGATGCCGATAAATAAGATTAATTTTGCACACTTAAACAGATTTCGATAAGAACGATGAATATTACAAAACTTCTGAATAAAGTATACTTCGCCCCCCGCTTGAAAGAAATCGAACTGTACACTGAACATGCAGGTGAGTTGCAGGCAGGTGTCCTGAAACGTTTGGTACGCATGGCCGCCAATACGGAATGGGGAAAGAAATATGACTATGCCTCTATTCGTACTTATGAAGATTTCAAAAAACGCCTTCCCATACAGACTTACGAAGAAATCAAACCTTATGTAGCCCGCTTGCGTGCCGGTGAACAAAATTTGCTCTGGCCGTCGGAAATATGTTGGTTTGCCAAGTCTTCGGGAACAACCAACGATAAAAGCAAATTCCTGCCGGTCAGCAAAGAGTCTCTGCAAGACACTCATTATCAAGGCGGGAAAGATGCTGTTGCCATCTATCTGGGAATCAATCCCGAAAGCCGTTTTTTTTCCGGAAAAGGATTGATTCTCGGCGGTAGCCACAGCCCCAACCTGAACTCCAACCATAGTTTGGTAGGTGATTTATCTGCCATTCTGATACAGAATGTACACCCGCTGGTCAACTATATCCGTGTGCCAAGCAAGGAAATAGCCTTGATGAGCGAGTTCGAACCTAAGATGGAGGCCATAGCCAACAGTACAATCCATGCCAATGTCACCAATCTTTCGGGTGTGCCGTCCTGGATGCTGGTACTTGTCAAACATATACTTGAAAAAACCGGGAAACAGTCATTGGAAGAAGTATGGCCCAATCTGGAAGTATTCTTCCATGGCGGAGTGGCTTTTACTCCTTATCGGGAACAATACAGACAAGTCATCAAAAGTTCCAAGATGCACTATGTCGAGACATATAATGCCTCCGAAGGCTATTTCGGCACACAGAACGACCCGAACGATCCGGCCATGCTGCTGATGATTGATTACGGTGTTTTCTATGAATTCATACCTTTGGAAGATGTCGGCAAGGAAAATCCGCGTATCTGCTGTCTGGAAGAAGTAGAACTCAACAAGAACTACGCAATGGTCATCTCCACTTCTGCCGGACTGTGGCGGTATATGATTGGAGATACCGTGAAGTTCACCAATAACCGCCCGTACAAATTCGTCATTACCGGCCGCACAAAGCATTTCATCAATGCCTTTGGCGAAGAACTTATCGTGGACAATGCGGAAAAAGGTTTAAGCAAAGCCTGTGCTGCCACGGGAGCACAGATTGTAGACTATTCCGCCGCTCCCGTCTTCATGGACGAACATGCCAAATGCCGCCATCAATGGCTGATTGAATTTGCCAAAATGCCAGATGACCTGGATAAATTTGCCAAAATATTGGATGACACCCTTAAAGAGGTAAACTCCGACTATGAAGCCAAACGACAGAATGACCTGGCTTTGCAGCCTCTGGAGATAATCGTTGCCCGCAGAAATCTGTTCCACGATTGGCTGGACAGTAAAGGCAAGCTTGGCGGACAGCATAAGATACCGCGCCTCAGCAATACAAGAGAATACATGGAAGAGATGCTGAAGCTCAACTTCAAAGAATAATACCACCGCCCAACAACAAGCCGTCCGCATCATAAAAGGCGGCGGCTTGCCCCGGGGCGATAGACTCCAACGGCTCCAATAGCGAAACCCGCAGATATCCGTTCCCCTCCTGAGCAACCATACAGCGGTTTGCCTGCTTGCGATAGCGTATCTTTACGATAACCGTTTCCGCTCCCAATACCCGATGTGCACTGATAAGGTTCCAATCTTTAAGATACATTTCCTTTTTATATAAGGAGGCAAGTGGTGCAAGTACCACCTCGTTGGTTTCCATTCTGACTTCCTTCACAAATACAGCCCTATTCAGATGAATGCCCAGTCCACGCCGTTGACCTATCGTATAAAAAGGGTATCCTTCATGCCATCCTAATACATTCCCCTTTTCATCGAGAAAATGCCCTCTGCCCGGCAGTTGCTCCATAGGAACCTCACGCTTCAGGAAAGAACGGTAATCCAACGGACAGAAACACACTCCTATACTGTCTTTTTTAGTGGCGACACGCATAAACCCACGTTCAGCGGCATAAGCACGCGCATCCTCTTTTGTCATATCTCCCATCGGGAGTAACATCCGTTGCAAGATATCCTGTTTCAAGCCCCATAAAAAGAAAGTCTGGTCCTTGTCTCTGTCAACTGCCGGAGCAATGTAATAATTGTCCTCTAAAAAGAGTTTACGTACGTAATGTCCGGTAGAGATCCAATAAATCCCCTTTTCATCGGCTATTTCCGCCAAAAGTTTCCACTTCAGCTCATTATTGCAGAGGGTACAGGGAACGGGGGTATGCCCCGCCAGATATTCATCTATAAAGTAACGGATAATGCGTTCACGGAAGAGTTCCCTTGCATCGTATGTAATATGCTCAATACCCAACCGTCCTGCCAGCGCCCGCGCATCTTCCAGATATTCCGTTTTTCCACCCACTTCGTAAAAACGGAAAGTGACTCCCGTTACTTCATAGCCGGCTTCCTGTAACTTCATGGCAGCCACGGAACTGTCCGTACCGCCGCTCATTCCCAATAATACACGTTCTTTTGACTTCATACTGCAAAAATAGTATTTCATCCTGAGAAAACCCTATCTTTGCCACTTTCAAAAAAACAATCAAATTCAAACCATGAAACAAGACTATCGACTGCTCGTCCTCGACCTGGACGGAACCCTGACCAATTCGAAGAAAGAAATCTCTCCGCGCAATCTCCGTACCCTGTTACGGCTACAGCAAAGCGGCGTACGCCTGGCACTGGCATCAGGCCGTCCTACCTACGGTATTGTTCCTTTGGCGGAACAACTGCAAATGAAAGAAAACAACGGCTATATTCTTTCTTATAACGGCGGAGAAATCATAGACTGGAGCACCGGTGAGCTACTGTATAAAAACCTGCTTCCCGACGATGTACTGCCTATCCTGTACCAGACTGCAACCGATAACCGGCAAACAATCCTCACATACGATAACGAATGCATACTTACCGAAAATCCCAACGACCCGTACGTACAAAAAGAAGCATTCCTCAACAAAATGCAGGTACGCTGCGTAGAGAACTTCCTGCAGGAAATTCCCCTTCCCCTACCCAAATGCCTTATTGTAGGTGAACCGGAACAACTTATGAAAACAGAAGCCGAACTGAGCCTTCGTCTGCAAAGACAAATCAGCGTATACCGTTCGGAACCTTATTTTCTGGAACTCGTTCCTTTGGGCATAGACAAAGCACGTTCGATCGCCGTATTATCGGAAAAGCTGGGTATCACCCGCGAAGAAGTGGCAGCCATGGGCGACGGTTACAATGATCTCAGCATGATAAAATACGCCGGACTGGGCATAGCAATGGACAATGCGCAGGAACCCGTGAAAGCTGCTGCGGACTACATTGCTCCAAGTAACGACGAAGATGGAGTAGCCATCGCCGTAGAACGATACTTCCTGCACGCTTTTTAAAAACAGATAGTCCTAATTTACAAATATTTGTTATACCTTTGCCTTTCCAAAAAGAACTAATTATCAAACGTTATGGAACAACAACTGACCATTTACAACACCTTAAATAGAAAAAAGGAGTTATTCGTACCTTTGCATGCTCCTCATGTAGGTATGTATGTCTGCGGACCGACCGTTTACGGTGATGCCCACCTGGGCCACGCACGTCCTGCCATTACTTTCGATTTACTTTTCCGCTATCTTACACACATTGGCTATAAAGTGCGCTATGTCCGCAATATTACCGATGTAGGTCATTTGGAGCATGACGCGGACGACGGTGAAGACAAAATTGCAAAGAAAGCCCGTTTGGAACAACTGGAGCCCATGGAAGTGGCACAGTATTATATAAACCGTTATCACAAGGCAATGGAAGCATTAAACGTGCTTTCTCCCAGCATCGAACCGCATGCATCGGGACATATCATCGAACAGATAGAGCTCGTAAAAGAGATACTGGAGAACGGCTACGCTTACGAAAGTGAAGGCTCCATTTACTTTGATGTAGCCAAATACAACAAAGACCACCACTACGGCAAACTGTCAGGACGTAATCTGGACGATGTACTAAACACTACGCGTGAACTGGACGGCCAGGAGGAAAAACACAATCCCGCCGACTTTGCACTGTGGAAACGTGCCCAACCGGAACATATCATGCGCTGGCCAAGCCCATGGAGTGACGGCTTCCCCGGCTGGCACGCCGAATGTACGGCAATGGGAAAGAAATATCTGGGTAAACATTTCGACATTCACGGTGGCGGTATGGACCTTATCTTCCCGCACCACGAATGTGAGATTGCACAATCCGTAGCATCGCAAGGCGATGACATGGTACATTACTGGATGCATAACAACATGATAACCATCAACGGACAGAAAATGGGTAAAAGCCTCGGCAACTTCATCACATTGGATGAGTTCTTCACCGGCTCCAACAAAACGCTGACACAGGCTTACAGCCCGATGACCATCCGTTTCTTCATTCTCCAGGCCCACTATCGCAGTACGGTAGATTTCAGCAATGAAGCCCTGCAAGCTGCAGAAAAAGGCCTGGCAAGGCTTATGGATGCTGTACACGGACTGGAGAAGATTGTTCCAGGCAAAGCTTCTACGGTAAACGTGAAAACATTACGTGCCGAATGCTATGAAGCCATGAACGATGATTTGAATTCTCCGATTGTAATAGCTCATCTCTTCGATGGTGCCAGAATGATAAACAATATCATTGCAGGCAATGACACCATTACAGCCGAAGACCTGAAAGAGCTGAAAGAGACCTTCCATCTCTTCTGCTTCGATATATTGGGACTGAAAGAGGAGAACACCTCCAATGAAGAACGCGAAGCCGCTTTCGGTAAAGTTGTAGACATGTTGCTGGCAGAACGTATAAAAGCCAAAGCCAACAAGGACTGGGCTACTTCCGATAAAATCCGTGATGAACTGACTGCATTAGGCTTTGCCATCAAGGACACCAAAGACGGATGTGAGTGGAAATTAAACAAGTAAACCCAAAACGGTTATAACCGTTTCCTATAAACGAAAGAAAGAGGTGCATCATATCCTCCAAAAAATTACCCCTGCCACAATCATATGTAGCAGGGGTAATTCAGTTTAGAAACAACAATTTTTATTTATCGTACGGTATCATGTCGGACAAGATGCGCTCTCTGTACCAGGGATCGTCAATCTCCTTCAAGACTTTTCCCATCTCTGCACACAGCTCATCTACTATTTCCTTATTCTCCTCTAACGGAAGATTATTCATCTGATACGGATCTTTTTCGTCGTCAAACAAGAAACTCTTTACAAGCTTGTGGTTATCACGGTCTACATAAAGAGCCAATGTGTAACGGGCCGATTTAAAACCGCGTGACGATGGAAAATAGGAACGGACCTTACCGTCTTCATCTTTCTTACCGTCTACGTTCTGAATATAAAGAGCTCCTGCAGGACGCACTATATCAGCTTTTTCATTAAAGAACAGCGGAGCATAATTGTGTCCCTGCACATTTGCCGGAATAGAATCGGAAAGACCCGCCAACCCCAACAAAGTAGGCATAATATCCGGAGAAGAAAGCATCAAATCATCCAGACGGGGTTGAATCTTGTCGGGGAAGCGAACCAGGAAAGGCACATTCATCGACTCGGAGAAAGGAGAATTCTTCGGATCGTCCGTGTGCTGGCTACACATAGTCTCACCATGGTCGGAAGAGAAGACTACGATTGTGTTTTTATCCAATCCCAGTTCTTTCAACGCATCGAGTATCTGCCCGAAAGCACGGTCAACACCTGTAACGGAAGCAAAATAGTAACGTACACTCTCTGCCTTTGCCATTTTAGAATCGGCATTGGGGCGAACCAGCAGGCTGTCCAACGGCTGATCCTTGTATAAGTTGAAGTCCTGTTCCATACAGTCGTCCAACGAACGATAGGGACTATGCGGCGGATTCATGCCGACCATGATAAAGAACGGTTTCTTCGGGTCGCGTACATTTCCCTCATTCTTCAGATAAGAAATAACTTTACCTGACTCATGCAGCGGAGACCATTCGCGCGGATCATGCCGTTTACCGTCCGTATCCCAATAATGCGGATTCTTATGCTCATCAAAAGTTCCGTAAGCATACCAATAGTTAAATCCGTGACGACGGTCTTTCGGTGTATAAGCATCCCATGCTGGTATGCGGTCTTCCACATATTTTCCCGGACGCTGGGGGTCATTGGGGGTCGGGAAGTCTGCATGCAGTTTACCGAAATAGGCACAGTCGTACCCCGCATTGCTGAATACATCGCTCACACAGTCTACATCTTCACGCAACGAACTGATAGGACGGTTCGAATTGCAGTTCAAAGGAATGCCACTCTTGTTGGGATACATGCCTGTCAGTAACGAACCCCGGTGAGGACTGCTCAACGGGCAATTGCTCATGGCAGAGGTCAGTACCAAAGACTCTCTCGCAAAATCATTCAGACGAGGAGTATGCACCGGATCATTCCGGAAATTCACTTTCTCCCGAAAACCTTCCTGCCCCCAGAACTCCATTGCCTGATTGCGGAACTGGTCGGGAAAAACATAAATAACATTCGGCTGTTGGGCCTGCTCTGCCTGCGGAGTTTTACAACCCTGCAAGGCGAACAAGCCTAAACCACCTAACAATATATTCAATTGACTTTTCATTTTTCCAAATCTCTTTTACGCTTCAAAGCTTCCAGGAAATAATAATCGGCATAGTTCAGCGGAACATCGATTTCAGCACCGTGAGGAATACTGCCGACCGAGTGCATCAGGATAAAGTTCCCGTTTGTCCCTACCTCTGCACGATAAGCCGGAGAAGCAAGACTTTCCATAATTCTGTCAGCCGTTTCCTTATACCCCTTATCGGTAACATAGGTACTCAGTTCATAGAGGGCAGAAGCTGTACATGCTGCGGCAGAAGCGTCACGAGGCTCGTTCGGAATCTTCGGAGCATCGAAGTCCCAGTAAGGAACCAAATCTTCGGGAAGGTTCTTGTTTCCGAAAATAAAGTTATACACCTTTTCTGCCTGTGCCAGATATTTGGCATCATGAGTATAACGATAACACATTGTATAACCGTACAAAGCCCATGCCTGTCCGCGAGCCCAAGACGATTCATCGGCGTAGCCCTGCGCTGTTTGTTTTTTGCGCACCTCACCAGTCTCTGGATCATAATCCACCACGTGGTAACAACTGTTGTCCGCACGGAAGTGGTTGGCCATAGTCGTGTCGGCATGTTTCTTAGCCACATTATAGAAAGTAGAGTCGCCCGAAAGTTTAGTGGCTTCGAACAGCAGCTCCAAATTCATCATATTGTCAATGATAACCGGACATTTCCATCCGCGTTCGGCCTGCCAGCCTTTGTCGGCATCCCAAGACTGGATAACGCCTGCACCCGGACGAAAACGGGTAGACAATGATTTAGCGGTCTGGATAATTACGGGCTTGTACTCTTCCTTATTGGCAAAACGATACCCGTTCAGATAGCTGGAACCAATCATAAAGCCTACATCATGATGCCAAGTAAGATATTGTACGGAATCCAATGCTTCAGTATACTTCTCTGCCAGCGGTAACCACTTTTTATCACCGGTCAGTTCGTACGTATACCAAATATTACCGGGAAAGAAACCAGAGCACCAGTCGTCGATAGGAACGTAGTGAATGCTACCATCCTTATTAATGGTACGCGGATTAAGAATTTTGCCAGATTTTTCGATAATGTCTGTCTGAAGTGTTTCCTGTGCCACCGCATTATCAATATTCTCCTGAATGAAATCATTTGCAGTCTTTTTTTGTCCTGCACAACCTGCTAAAACAAGAAGGAAAATACCCAATGTAGTAAGAGTCGTTTTCATAATAAGGGGATTTATTTATTAATTATGTCTATTTTTTCGAAGACAAAAGTAGTGCATGCTTTCGAAAATAACCCACCTAAATTATCCAATTAAAAGCTAAAATATTACATTTGTGTCCAAAACATCAGATTTCTCCTTAATATTAATCATTTATTACCAAACGACATGACGCCGCAAGAATTTTTCAAGAAAGACTGTTTTGCCGATAAAGCAGGTGTAGAACTGATAGAAATAAAAGAAGGATACAGCAAAGCCCGTCTGGTGATTACGGAAACACATCTCAATGCCGGAAATCGCACCCAAGGCGGAGCGCTTTTTACACTGGCCGACCTCGCCTTGGCAGCGGCAGCCAATTCTCACGGCACACTGGCTTTCTCACTGTCTTCCAATATCACTTTCCTGCGTAGCAGCGGTCCGGGCGACATATTATATGCCGAAGCCCGCGAACGGTACATCGGACGTACTACCGGACATTATCAGATTGACATCACCAACCAGAACGGTGAGCTGGTAGCCACATTCGAATCAAGTATCTTCAGAAAAGGAGACGCACTGCCGTTTACTTTGTAACAACGGAAGTCATCGGGTAACGATTCCCCCTTACACTTTTGAGGAAAGCTTTTGCAGAGCCGAAATTCAAATACATATCCAAACGTATGGGAAGGTGGTTCTTATCATCGGAAACGAAGAAAGTAATCACCTCCTTCTCTTTTCCTTTCTTGTACTCCACGAAAGAGAATACAAGGCAGCGGTAAATTGTATCATTATTCGCTTCTATATCTTCCTTTCCGCGATAAATCAAGGTTTGCTCCTCTACTCTGCGCCCTGTTGCCATAGGGAAAAGTATCTTCTCGCCTATCTTGTAGTCTTTAGGGTTATAAGAACGGGCTTGCGCCAAAATACTCAGCATATCAAAGATACAGCGGCTGTCGCTGTACTCCATCTCCTGCGGTTCACGCACGGGATTATGCCAGGTACGTCTCTGCTTTACGGTAGCTATACCGTCATCATACGAGAACCATGCCTCATCGACCGTATAGCGTTTTCCCTCCTCGGCTGCTTTACGAAAATAAAGCGGTTCCAGTTTATCGCTGACATAGCAAGTCAGCGTATCGCGCATTTTAAAGAAAAAATCCGTTTTCTTGCTGCCCACAGAAAGAAGATTGAAACGGTAGGCCGGCTGGAAGCGGTAAGTAGTAGCATTGGTAGTCAAGCTTGCCAGCCCTACTTTCTTCCAGATAAATTTCCAGTTAAAATACAAATCGTACATAACATGTTCGCCCGACTGAAACGCTTCGTTCTTAGCCACACATTGAGCCTGCACAGGCATTATGCTGCACAGACACAGAAGTCCGGCCAGCAAAAACAATCCTGCAGCCCGCTTCCGTTTAATAACTATATCCCCTACCGCTGTTACGGTTGCTGTTGTTGCGGTTATTCTGGCTTTTCTTCTTTTTCTTGTCTTCATCTGGCTTTTGTTTTTTCAGTTCATCCGGTTTTTGCTTATCCAACGGTTTTTCTTTTACGTTCCAGTCCTGAATCAAATCAAAATTGGCCTTAAATTCCAATACCTGCGGATAGTAATAAACCATTTCGGGTTGGCGCCTGGCAGCATAATCACCGGTATCCCATACCCCATTCCCATTTGTATCATTAATGAGCCGGGCTCCATATTTACCCGGATTCAAATAATAAAAATCCGCTTTTCCTTCTACAACCGGAACAGTACGTACCACCTTGTCCTGAGCATCCAGCAATTCTACAAATGCTGTAGAATCAGCTCCGGTAATGTTGAAAAATATCTGTCCGTACTCTTCCAGTTTCTTTACTGTAAACTCCTTCTTCACTTTATCGGTAAACAAACCGTACAACCCGTGAAAAGCGGTCGAGTCCACTTCAAAAACGTAACTTTCACCCGGTTTCCAGTCTGCATACAGATTGTAACGTTTCAAATCCAACGAATCCCGCATAAAGTCAAACGGCACATCCTGCCATAGTGTATCGACCTTCTGCCTTACATGCAAGGCAGTATCATTAAAGCCGGCTATCGGTTCCGTAAAGCTCAATGTGATATAGTCGTATACATCCATTGCCGAAGGCGCATACACATCCATTGCAAGGAAAGGAGTCGGTTCCGGCTCTTCTTCACCCTTTTTCCTTCTTTTCTTCTTCTCCTTCTCGGCTTTTTCCTTCTCTTCCAGTTTCTTTTCCTGCAGTTTCTGCCAGCTTACCTTCGATACAATTCTCAAAGTATCTGTCCGGGGAACCAACTGATTCAAAGTATCTGTATACAAATAACTCAAGCTCATCCTCAATGTATCTTGCTGATAAAGCAAAGAATCTTTTATCCAATAGTGAATCGTGTCGTTCCTCCCGGTTGTCTGCTCAATGACAAAAGCATCCTTTTCATCGAAATTCAACCCTTTCATCAGCGGCAGACTGTCGGCAGGAGCCGTAAAATAAAAAGAGAATTTTTCCGGAGTAAGACGTTCCGTTTTCATAAGACGCTGCGAGAAAGTTTTTTCCTTGAAACTGCGCAACAGCACATCATCCGGCAGGAAATGGGTATATTGTCTCTCTACAATCGTATCTACGGTCAAAGAGTCTCTCCACAAGGTATCCTGGCGCATACGCCTTTCCATGGAAGGGATAATAACGGAGTCATTAAAAGCTATGACCTCCGTAGGCTGGGAAAATTTAAAATTCTGGTCGGCATCCATTAAAGCATAAATACGATATTTGCCAGGAGAGACTCCACGAATGGAAAACTGTCCACGGCTATCCGTACGGCCTACACGGTCGAAAGGCAACGTGGTAAATGCCGAATCGGCTAAATTGGCATGTAATCCTACCAGTACCCCCTTTACCGGTTCCAAATTCGATGCATCAAGCAACGTACCGGCAATGGCCATTGAATCAAGCTCTGCTCCGGTAGAAAATGTATAGGTAAACCCCTGCATCGGGTTTCCTTCATTATTATCCTGAATCGCGTCGGCAAAATCGATAGTATACGTAGTATTAGCCTTTAACGTATCTTGCAGGTTGACCACTACCCTTTTACCGTTTGCCTTTATTTCCGGTTGCTGCACTTGAGGAGGTGAAATAACCACTTTTTCATTGGCTTTCTCCAGTTTGATAAACTCATCGAACTCAATAGAGATTTTACTCTTTTTGTTATGGAGTGCACCCGGCAGGGGAGAACCGGTGACAAAACGAGGCGGTTCCTCATCAATCGGACCACCCTCCAGACGGCCCACACTGGCACAGGAATATAAAACAGCCACACTTACAGCTGCCCCTAACAACCGACGTACAAACGGTTTCATCTTAATATGATGCTTGCAATCTAACATGATGCAAAAATAAAGGTTATCCTGCAATTAGCAGTATGCTTTACAGTATTTTAATCAAAAAACAAATATTTCCTTCAAGTATATATAAAACATAGTTAAAAATGAGGGAAATTCATACCTTATATACGGAGAAAAGAATAATTTTGCGACCGAAAACTAAACATTATAATTTAGTTTTCACCGTTATCCTTCTTCTATGATTTACACACAAAAGCTTCGGATTAACTAGAATAAAATTATACAGAGAATAAAAGAGTATGAAGAGTAGATTAGTATTATTGGCATGTTGCCTGGCACTGCTCAGCAGTTGTGGACAAGGTGACAAAAGCACGGGAAAAGCACCCGAATTTGCAGTGATTACAGTAGAAACAACCACTGCCAACCTGACAAACAGTTATCCGGCTACTATTAAAGGTAAACAAGATGTGGAAATCCGTCCGATGGTAAGCGGTTTCATCACCAAATTACATGTGGACGAGGGTTCCGTCGTACACAAAGGACAAGTATTGTTCAGCATCGACCCTGTACAATACCAGGCTGCAGTAAATTCGGCCAAGGCTGCGGTTGAAACGGCAAAAGCCGCTGTAAACACACAAGAACTTACTGTGAGCAACAAACGCACGTTGAACCAAAAGAACATCATCAGCGATTACGACCTGCAAATGGCTGAAAACCAGTTGGCACAAACCAAAGCACAATTGGCACAAGCGGAAGCGCAACTGATCAATGCTCAAAACAACCTGTCATACACCAGTGTAACAAGCCCCAGCGACGGTATAGTAGGTACTATCCCCTACCGTGTAGGTAGTTTGGTAAGCCCCTCCATGGCCACCCCGTTGACCACAGTTGCCGACATCTCCGAAATGTTCGCTTATTTCTCCATGACCGAAAGACAGCTCCTGTCACTGATACGCGAAGGCGGAAGTACCAAGGATATTCTGGCAAAGATGCCTCAGGTACAACTGCAACTGATTGACGGAACCATGTATGCCGACAGTGGTCGTGTAGAAACCATCAGCGGCGTTATCGACCAGACTACAGGTGCAGTAAACATGCGTGCCCTCTTCCCCAACAAACACAACATTCTGCGTAGCGGCGGTACAGGAAACGTAGTATTCCCCAATCCGATGGAGAATGTAATCATGATTCCTCAATCGGCCACCACAGAAATACAGGACAAGAAATTCGTATTCGTTGCACAACCTGACAACACGCTGAAAAATACCGAAATACAGGTATTCAGCCTGAATGATGGCAAATATTTTTACGTTACAGACGGCTTGAAGGCCGGCGATAAAATCGTGATAGAAGGCGTACAGAACCTGAAAGACGGACAAAGCATCACTCCTATCACTCCTGAAGAGAAAGAGGCTGAATATCAGAAAGCCCTCAAAGACCAAAAAGAAGGTAATATCCAAACTGCGTTCAATTAACATTTAACGCCCCTAATCATTAAGTAACATGAAATTAGATAGATTTATTAATCGTCCGGTACTATCTACGGTAATCTCCATCCTGATAGTAATCCTGGGACTTATTGGTCTGGCAACGCTGCCTATCACCCAATATCCGGACATTGCACCACCGACGGTATCGGTATGCGCCACTTACCAGGGTGCCAACGCCCAAACGGTGTTGAACTCTGTCATTGCGCCGCTGGAAGACCAAATCAACGGTGTGGAGAACATGATGTACATGACTTCCAGTGCATCCAATAACGGTTCCGCCGAAATTTCCATTTACTTCAAACAGGGTACAGACCCGGATATGGCAGCCGTTAACGTACAGAACCGCGTTTCCATGGCTCAGGGTTTGCTACCGGCCGAAGTAACCAAAGTCGGTGTGACTACGCAGAAGCGACAGACATCCATGTTGATGGTATTCTCCATTTACGATGAGAAAGACCAGTACGACATCGAATTCCTTGAGAACTATGCCAACATCAACCTTATTCCGGAAGTAAAGCGTGTAAACGGTGTGGGTGATGCCACCGTGCTCGGTCAGGACTACTCCATGCGTATCTGGCTGAAACCGGATGTGATGGCACAATACAAGTTGATCCCTAACGATGTAGCCGGTGCACTGGCCGAACAAAATATCGAAGCGGCTCCCGGACAGTTTGGTGAACGCGGCAACCAAAGCTTCCAATACACCATCCGCTACAAAGGCCGTCTTCAACAGCCGGAAGAATTTGAGAATATCGTAATCAAAGCCCTTGAGAACGGTGAAGTTCTCCGTTTGAAAGACATTGCCGATATTGAACTCGGACGTCTGTCCTACAACTTCAACAATATGGTAAACGGCCATAAGGCAGTATCCTGTATCGTATACCAGATGGCGGGAACCAATGCTACGCAGACTATCAGTGACCTGGAAGAAGTACTTGGAAAAGCATCCGAAACGCTGCCTTCCGGTTTGAAAATCAATATCGCCCAAAGTGCCAATGACTTCCTGTTCGCTTCTATCCATGAAGTAATCAAAACATTGATTGAGGCGTTCATCCTCGTGTTCATCGTAGTGTATATCTTCCTGCAAGACATGCGCTCTACGCTGATTCCTGCCATTGCCATTCCGGTAGCTTTGATTGCTACTTTCTTCGTACTGCAACTGATCGGCTTCAGTATTAACCTGCTGACACTCTCGGCTATGGTGCTTGCCATCGCAATTGTAGTGGATGACGCCATAGTTGTCGTCGAAGGTGTCCATGCCAAGCTCGACCAGGGATATAAATCGGCACGGACTGCATCTATCGACGCCATGAGCGAGCTGGGCGGCGCTATCATTTCCATTACACTGGTGATGATGTCCGTGTTTGTGCCGGTAAGTTTCATGGGTGGTACAGCCGGTACATTCTACCGCCAGTTCGGTCTTACAATGGCCATCGCCATCGGTTTCTCCGCATTGAACGCCTTGACACTGAGTCCGGCCTTGTGTGCCATCTTCCTGAAACCGCACAACAGTGATGCCACCATGAAAGAACGCATCGGTGTCGCAACTAAAGAGGCACGTAAAATCATGATAGCCCGTTATGTGGATTCTATCGGCAGAATGATGCGTCCCGGCCTTACACTGCTCTTTACTACAATCGCCATTTTGGGTATGATTTTCGGTTTGTTCAGCTTTGAGAACCATCCTGTACTCTGTCTGGTAATGATTGTTATCAGCGTATTGGCATTAGCAGGTATGACTACGGATAAGTTCAAACACTCTTTCAACGCATCCTACGACTCCATCCTGGGTAAATACAAGAAACAAGTGCTCCGCTTTATCCAGAAGAAATGGCTCTCCGGCGGTATTGTGGTAGGTTCCATTGTACTGTTGATGGTGTTTATGAACATCACACCGACAGGTATGGTGCCCAACGAAGACACCGGTACCATCATGGGTGTAGTAACGCTTCCCCCCGGTACTTCACAAGAACGTGCCATGGAAGTGCTGAACCGTGTAGACAGTCTCGTTGCAGCCGACCCTGCGGTAGAATCGCGTACGGTAATTTCCGGTTTCAGCTTCATCGGTGGTCAGGGACCTTCCTACGGTTCGCTCATTATCAAGCTGAAAAATTGGGAAGAACGTTCCACTATGCAGAATTCAACGGTAGTTTACGCCACACTTTTCATGCGTGCGCAAAAAATCATCAAGGAAGCACAGGTACTGTTCTTTGCTCCGCCTATGATTCCGGGTTATTCGGCATCCAGCGATATCGAACTGAACATGCAGGATAAAACCGGTGGCGACCTGAACCACTTCTTCGATGTAGTGAACGACTATACTGCCGCACTGGAAGCACGTCCGGAAATCAACTCCGCAAAGACCAGTTTCAACCCTAACTTCCCGCAATATATGTTGGATATCGATGCTGCTGCCTGTAAGAAAGCAGGCCTCAGCCCAAGCGACATCCTCAGCACCATGCAGGGATATTTCGGTGGACTTTACGCTTCTAACTTCAACAGCTTCGGTAAAATGTACCGTGTCATGATTCAGGCAGAACCGAATGCAACCAAAAATCTGGAATCACTCTCCAGCATCAAGGTACGTAACGGCAATGAGATGGCTCCCATCACCCAGTTCGTATCCGTCAAGAAGGTATACGGTCCGGATATCATCAGCCGTTTCAACCTTTACACATCTATGAAAGTGATGGTGGCTCCCGCCAGCGGTTATACATCCGGTCAGGCACTTGCTGCCATTGCAGAAGTGGCCAAAGAGAACCTGCCTGCCGGTTTTGCCTACGAACTCGGCGGTATGGCACGTGAGGAAGCCGAAACCAGCGGTAGCACAACCGGTTTGATTTTTGTGCTCTGTTTCGTATTCGTTTACCTGTTGTTGAGTGCGCAATATGAAAGTTATATTCTTCCGCTCTCCGTATTGCTCTCCGTACCATTCGGATTGTTGGGTAGCTTCCTGTTTGTCAGCGGTATCGGTTCATTGGGTAACATTCCTGCATTGAAAATGATTTTGGGAACCATGTCTAACGACATCTACATGCAGATTGCACTTATCATGCTGATGGGTCTGTTGGCCAAGAACGCCATCCTGATCGTAGAGTTCGCCCTCGACCGCCGCAAAATGGGTATGAGCATTACATGGGCTGCCGTGCTGGGTGCCGCCGCCCGTCTGCGTCCTATCCTGATGACTTCTCTGGCAATGATTGTCGGTCTGCTCCCGTTGATGTTTGCTTCCGGTGCAGGAGCCAACGGTAACCGTACACTGGGAACTTCGGCTATCGGCGGTATGTTAATCGGTATGATTCTGCAGATATTCATCGTACCTGCCCTGTTCGTTGCTTTCCAATATCTCCAGGAGAAGGTTAAACCGATGGAATGGGAAGATGTGGATAACTCGGATGCAGAACCTGAGATTGAACAATATACAAAATAGTGATTAGCGTTTAACGATTAATGGATAGTGGACATCCACAAGCAAAATACTAATTATTAAACACTAACCGCTAAACACTAAAATATAGTTTATCATGAAGAAAATAATAATTCTGATGTGCGCAACTGCTTTATTGAGCAGTTGCCATATCTACAAATCATACGACAGACCCGAAGATATTACAGTAGAAGGCCTATATCGGGACACCATTGCCGGTGGCGACACACTTGCCGCAGATACTGCCAATTTCGGTAATCTGCCCTGGAAAGAAGTGTTTACGGATGCACAGTTACAGACACTTATCGAACAGGCATTGACCAACAATGCCGACCTTCGCAGTGCTGCACTCACCGTAAAGCAGGCTCAGGCAGCACTGATGTCCGCACGTCTGGCTTATGCTCCCATGCTGGCTCTCTCTCCGCAAGGAACAGTAAGCAGCTTCGACAAAAGTAAAGCCACACAGACGTATTCACTTCCTGTGACAGCAAGCTGGCAGATAGATCTGTTCGGTCAGTTGCTGAACCCCAAGCGTAAGGCTCAAGTCTCACTGAAACAAACACAGTTCTATGAACAGGCTGTACAGACACAAGTGATTGCAAACGTAGCCAATATGTACTATACGCTGCTAATGCTCGACCGCCAGTTGCAAATAAGCGAAAGCACCTGTGACATCCTGAAACGCAACCTTGAAACCGTAGAAGCAATGAAAGAGGCTGCTATGGCTAACAGTGCAGCCGTAGAGCAAAGCCGCACCGCCTATGCACAAGTACTGGCTTCCCTGCCCGATATCCGCCAAAGCATCCGTGAAACGGAAAACGCACTATGCCTGATGCTGAACCAACCTGCACAGAGCATTGCACGTGGTACATTGGAACAGCAGCAGTTACCTGCCGAATTCTCTACCGGTATTCCTTTGCAACTGCTGTCCAACCGTCCCGATGTAAAAGCTGCTGAAATGTCACTGGCAGCAAGCTACTACGACACCAACAGCGCACGTGCAGCCTTCTATCCGCAAATCACCTTAAGCGGTTCTGCCGGCTGGACCAACAGTGCAGGTTCCGCTATTATCAATCCAGGAAAGCTGCTGGCATCCGCTATCGGTTCGCTCACACAACCTCTGTTCTACCGCGGTGCCAACATTGCCCGGTTGAAACAAGCAAAGGCACAGGAAGAGCAAGCCAAAATCCAGTTCCAGACCACACTGCTCAAGGCCGGAAATGAAGTAAGCAATGCTTTGTATCAATATCAAATGACCTCGGACAAAGCCATTTCACGTGAAATTCAAGTGAATTCTGCCCGTAAAGCTGCGGAAGATACAAAAGAATTGTTTAACTTAGGCACGTCAACCTATTTGGAAGTCTTGTCCGCCGAACAGTCTTACCTCAGCGCACAGCTTTCGGAAGTGGCCGACACCTTCGACCGCATGCAGTCTGTAATCAGCCTGTATCAAGCATTGGGCGGAGGAAGAGAATAATATCAGTTACGGGTTATGGGTTATAAGTTATTTTTGACGGCTCATCTCCCATAACTCATAACTTATAATTTATAACTCATAACTAATTACTATGATTAGTCCATTAGCATCTGTAGATTCTACCGCAAAAATCGGTAAGAATGTAACCATTCAGCCTTTCGCTTACATCGAAGGAGATGTGGAAATCGGTGACGACTGTGTGATTATGTCAAATGCAAGTATCCTCAAGGGTACGCGTTTAGGTAAAGGAAATAAAGTACACCATGGTGCCGTACTGGGTAGTGAACCGCAAGATTTTCATTACACAGGCGAAGCAAGTCGGTTGATTATCGGTGACAACAACGACATTCGTGAAAATGTGGTTATCAGCCGTGCTACGCACGAAAGCGGATGTACGCGCATTGGCGATAGTAACTATCTAATGGACGGTGTTCACCTCTGCCACGACGTACAAGTAGGCAATCACTGTGTACTGGGAATTAAGAGCACGGTGGCTGGCGACTGCCACATAGACGACTGTACAATCCTGAGCAGTAATGTTATCCTACATCAGAATTGCCACATAGGCAGTTGGGTATTGATTCAGGCAGGTTGCCGCATCTCAAAAGATGTACCGCCTTATGTTATAATGAACGGCAATCCGGCAGAATATCACGGTATCAATGCGGTGGTACTCCAGCATAAGCATCAGGTTACCGAGCGTATTCTGCGCCATATAGTCAATGCTTACCGCCTGGTATATCAAGGGAATTTCAGCATACAGGACGCTTTACAGAAGATTGAAGATCAGGTTCCGATGAGTGATGAGATACATAATATCATCAACTTTATCCGTAACTCAAAAGGTATTGTAAAGTAAACCTCGGCATATAAGAAAAAAGGCTTGCAGATGTCTTATTCACAGGACTTCTGCAAGCCTTTTTTCTTATATGCCGGTTTTATTGCTATTCAGAGTATTATACCCCTCGTACCTACTTGAAACGCAACATCCCAAAAAATTCCGGACAATGGAAGTTCGGCTTTTCCAAATCAATGGGATTCCATGACAGGAAATGAGGAGTCTGCAACTTATCACCGCATTTATAGAAATTGGCACGAATGGCCTTACCGTCCAATGAGGTGATATTATGCATAAAGAAAGCGGAATAAGGTATCACCAAAGCCACTTCCCAACTGCAATCTCCTATCCGTTCCTCAAAAGCTTCCTGCCCCAAAGAAGACCAACGCTGCACTTTATCAAGCACTTCCTGCGGTGCATGTTGACGGTTGGAGCGTCCTGCTCCCGCACCGATAAGCAGTCTTCCAACACAGTTACATTCCATGTTATAATATACTCCGTCTCCGGCAGGAATGGAAAAGAACTCCACACAGGCATCTTCCCAAACCGGCCCGTTGTCTTTGCCCGCTACTGCGCGTACGCTGGCTTCTTTCACTTTATAATGAATCAGGATAGCGTTGTCCGTATAAGCAATACGGAACTTTACGTCCGGACAGTATGGATATGCTGCCCAATTCACTGTATTAACCGGCTGAAAAGCCACTTTTTCTTCATCCAAAAGAGCAGGCACCGCTTCTACCGGTATATTTGCCATACTCACTTTCTTGACATCCAGTTCTTTCATCATCTTATTTTTAGGAGTTAATGCGAATAAGGGTAAGACACAGCAACCCATCATCGCCGCCATTATACACCTTTTCAAATGCATGAAGCTATGAATTTCTGCATTTCCGGAGTATGTTCTTCTACGCTTTGAAGCAGTTTGAATTGAGCCTTTGTGCGCACCAGGTTATGTTCCGGATATTGAATTTTATAATAAGTATCGCCATTGATATAGTCGGCCAGGAAACGCACGCACTGCATATAAGGGAACAGAGCAGCCGCATAGGGCAGGTTCTCTATCTCTACCGGCAGCAGGAAAGATTTGGCCGATTCCAGATAGCCTTTTGTGAATGCCTTGAATATTTCCATATTGAAATTCACATTCGCAAGGTCTTTATCATCTTCCAAACCGGTATTGGCTCCCGAACGCAGGAAATCGCCAAAGTCGGAAAAGACGAAACTGGGCATTACGGTATCGAGGTCGATGACACAAAGTACATTGCCACTTTCGTCAAACATCATATTATTGACTTTCGTATCGCAATGGCAAACCCGCTTGGGTAACTTGCCTTCACGATGCAGGCTCTCCGCTTTGCACATTTCCTCTGCACGGCGCTCTATCTCATCCAGAAAATACCGTACTTCCTTTACACGTCCGGCAGCATCGGCCGCCACGGCATCGCGAAGCTGTTTCAAACGGAATTCCATATTATGGAAGTCGGGAATCGTCTCGCCCAGTTTATCGGGAATATCGGCAAGCATTGCCTGGAAATTACCGAAAGCTACGCCTGCATAATACGAATATTCGGGGTTAACCGTTTCGTATGTCTTTGCATTGGGAATAAACGCCATGACACGCCAATAACTCTCACCATCATGCCAATAAGTCTTTCCTGTATCGGCAGGAAAGAAATGCAGCACCTTACGTTCAATGTCTTTCTCGCCTTTCTCTTCCAGTTTCTTACGGATATGAGTGGTTACGGCATTGATATTGGCCTGCAACATTTCTACGTTTTGGAAAATGGCATGATTGATACGCTGCAATACATAATCAGGGGCATCAGCCTCGAGAGTGCTTACTTTATAGGTGTCATTAATAAGACCGGCCCCTAAAGGATTGATTTCTTGAACTGTACCCTGCAATTGAAAATGAGATACGATAGATAAAAGGTCTTTCATGATAATAAATAAATTAATTTATGATACAAATATACGCTCTTTATTACATATAATAAGTTTATTATTGTCCGATGAACATCCAAAAATATACATTTAAACAAACATAACCGCAAAATCCAAATAATAAATGAGAATCTTTGTACAAAATATCCTTATATTTGTGACTGAAACCTTAAAAATGACTCAACGTGCAGAAGCTTATCATCAGATTATTCTTTATTTTAGCGAGTGCGGCTTTCGCAAATGTGTATGGGCAGAACATAACCTTTAACCACCTTACCACCGACGACGGATTATCTCAGTTTTCCGTAAACAGTTTATATGTTGATGAAAACGGCATCCTATGGATTGGCACACGCGAAGGGTTGAACCGTTACAATGGAGACGATATACAGACCTACAAGCTACAGAAGAACAATCCCAACAGCCTTTTCTGCAATACCGTATCCCGCATTACGGGCAATCATAACGGGAAAATATATCTGCTCTGCACCGAAGGAGTGGCGGAATTCAACCTTGCCACCCAAAAATTCACTACGTTAATACAAGGCAACATCAACAGCATCTATTACAATGACGGACTTTTTATCGGCAAAAAGAATGAAATATACCGTTATAACGAGGAAACTGGAAATTTCGACCTTTACTATCAACTCCCGGACCGAAATCTGGAAATAGTCTGTATACACATCAATAAGGATGTACTATGGCTGGGAACAACAACCAACGGCGTATACTGCCTGAATATTGACAAAAAAGAACTGACGCATCCCATTCAGAAAGGAAATATTACCAGTTTTTATCAGGACAGCGAAAGTGAATTGTGGATTGGCAGTTGGGAAGAAGGACTGTTCCGTGTAAAAGCAGACGGAACAATAGAAAACTTCAAATACAATGCCAAAGACCCACACAGTCTCTCCTCCAATTTCGTCAGGGCCTGCTGTGAGGACAATTTGGGCAATATATGGATAGGTACTTTCAACGGATTAAACCGATACAATAAAATAACCGGATTATTCCAGAACCATACAGCCAATGACACACAAGCCGACGGGCTCACCCACTCTTCCATCTGGTGTATCGTAAAAGATAACCAAGGTACACTTTGGTTGGGAACCTATTTCGGCGGTGTCAACTACTTCAATCCGGAATATGAAATCTACACCCGTTATTCCTACTCTTCCAACGAGAAGAAAGGGCTGAGCAATCCGGTTGTAGGACGCACCATTGAGGATAAAGACGGCAATCTGTGGATAGGAACCGAAGGCGGCGGACTGAATTATTACAACCGCCGTACACGCGAATTCAAATGGTATCGCCCACAGGAAGGACGTAACAGCATTTCGCATAATAATGTAAAAGCGCTTTATTATGATGCCGATAAAGAAATTATATGGATAGGCACTCATTTGGGCGGTCTTAACAAACTGGATATACGCTCAGGGCATTTTACCCATTACCGCATGGAAGAAGGTAATCCTAACACTCTTCCATCAGACATTATCCGCGATATCATTCCCTACAAAAGCCTGCTGATTATAGCCACACAAAACGGAGTATGCCTCTTTGACCCCGCTAACGGACAATGCCAACAACTGTTCAAAGATAGCAAAGAAGGAAAATCCATTAAAATGGTAGCAGATGTCACATTCGATTCGGAGGGTACACTATGGATCGCTGCCACTGGAGAAGGAGTATTCAGTTATCGTTTTGACACCTGCAAACTGACAAACTACCGCCATGATACCACCAACCCGAATAGCCTCAGTAATAACAATGTGAACAATATAACGCAAGATAGCAAAGGCAACCTGTGGTTCTCCACCTCGGGTAGCGGTCTGGACTTATATCGCCCCGCAACCAATGATTTTGAAAATTTCGACAAGGAAAGGAACGGTCTGGCCAGTGACTGCATTTATGAAACACAAGAATCTCCCAGCAGCGGCAAATTACTGCTCATCACCAACGAAGGGTTCTCCATCTTTAACTACAAAAATAAGACTTTTAATAATTACAGTGCTGAAAACGGTTTCCCGTTGACAGCCGTCAACGAAAATGCACTCTGTGTCACCTGCGATGGTGAAATATTTCTGGGAGGCATACAAGGCATGATTTCTTTCCATGAAATGGAACTGAACTTTACCCCAAAACCTTATAAGATTATCCTCTCACGGCTCATCGTCAACGGTAGGGAAATCTCTGTAGGAGATAAAACCGGCATCTTGCAGCACTCTTTATGCCACACCGGAGAGATAACCCTCAATGCAGACCAAAGTATGTTCAGTATAGAGTTTGCCACATCCAATTACATACCTGCCAACAAAGACGATATTATTTACAGACTGGAAGGCTTTTCCAATGAATGGACAAGCACACGCGGGCTGCATACCATTACTTACACCAATTTGAATGCAGGCACTTACACATTGCTCATCAAGCCGGAAGGAAAAGACGAAAACCTTTGTCCGCAAGCACAGCTCACCATTCATGTATTGCCGCCGTACTACAAAACAACACTTGCCTACTTCATATATATCATCATAACGGGAGCGGTTCTGTGGTATCTGATACGCGCCTACAAATCAAAAATCAAACTACGCGAATCTTTGAAATACGAACAGAAACATATTCAGGATGTAGAAGCGCTGAACCAATCCAAATTGCGCTTCTTCACCAACATCTCGCATGAGTTCCGCACTCCTCTGACTCTTATCGTGGCTCAGGTAGAAACCTTGCTGCAATTACAGAACTTCACACCTGCCATCTACAACAAGATATTGGGCATTTATAAAAACAGTATCCAACTACGCGAGCTAATAACCGAATTACTCGACTTCCGCAAGCAGGAACAGGGCCATATGAAGATTAAAGTCAGCCCACACAACATCGTAAATTTCCTGTATGAAAACTATCTGCTGTTCCTTGAATATGCCAGTGCCAAACAAATCAACTTCAATTTTGAAAAAGAGACTGACGAACTCGAAGTATGGTACGACCAGAAGCAAATGCAGAAAGTTATCAATAACCTCTTATCCAATGCTATCAAGCATACGGAAAAAGAAGATACCATTACGCTCAGTGTAAAGGAAGAACGGAATAACGTTATAATTTGTGTAAAAGATACGGGAAGCGGTATCGATGCAAAGGAGATAGATAAGATATTCGACCGCTTTTATCAGATAGAACCGACCGGTTCTACTGATGCCGGCAAGAGCGGCACTGGTATAGGACTGGCTTTGACCAAAGGTATTATAGAATTACATCATGGTTCCATCCGTGTAGAAAGCGAACTTGGCAAAGGTACAAGCTTTATCGTTACACTACGCTTGGGTAACGAATTCTTTACAGAAGAACAAATCAACCGGAATCCGGATTGCGTACATCAGATTGAAATTTCCAAATCCGAAGCAGATGCTTTCCTGAAAACCGAACTGGAAGAAAATGCTCCCATCAAACGTATTCCGGATGCCAAACTATTGATTGTAGAGGATAATGAGTCCATCCGCGAAATGCTTGCCAACATCTTCAAGCCATTCTATCAGATATTGATGGCAGCCAACGGAGAAGAAGGCTGGGAACTGGTACGTCCGACATGCTGACCACGATACTTTTTATTCACTTTCAAGTCATACAGATACATATACTTGAAAAATCCGGGCTGCAAAATAACCAATCCTACACATTTTTCACCATCATAAGCGCCGAGAAATACACTGTCCTCCATATCCTCATAAACGTAGTCCTTGTTTGGGAAAGTTATTTCTGTGATATTTTCAGGGTGATACCGCTCCAACTTATAAGTCCAATGTCCATTATTAAAGGACGGGATAATCCGTCCAAATACAGGAAATGCTTCATTGGGAATATTTATATCCGATTTATGCTGTGCATCAATACGTCTAATTTCAATCATCATATTCGCTCCGTTAAATTCTAATTTATTGCTTTTATCAAAACAGTATGAAAAATCAAAGGAACAAGCAGAATTAAAATTGCACCTGCTACGCATACAGCAATTACTTTTTGGAAACCTCGTTTTTCTTGTTCTGTTATATTCCGGCATTTCGGCTGCCTGCTTTTTCTATCGTTTATATGAAAAAATGGCTGTCGCAAACGCCCCGAAGCCGGGAAATTTGCGACAGCCATTTTCATTGGCTGCGGCATGAGGAAAATCAGTCGTCGATCTCCACCATGACCTTTTTGTTTTCGCGCACGGCTGCGGCGCGCATCACAACGCGAATGGCCTTTGCAATGCGGCCCTGCTTGCCGATCACACGGCCCATGTCGTCTTCCGCTACGGTGAGGTGGTAGACGATGACGCCTTCCTCATTGGGCTCGTCCTCCGTCACACGGACGGCGGCCTTGTCTTCCACAAGGCCCTGGGCAAGCGCCAACAAAAGCTCCTGCATCATAAACCCTCCCTCAAAGCCTTACAGAATGTTGTTCTTTTTCAGAAGAACGCGCACGGTATCCGTGGGCTGGGCGCCGTTCGCGATCCAGGCTTTCGCCTTGTCGCTGTCAATCTTCACAACAGCCGGGTCCTTCGTGGGGTCGTAATAACCGATCTCCTCGATGAAACGGCCGTCGCGGGGGAAACGGGAATCCGCCACCACCACGCGGTAGAACGGGGCCTTCTTCGCGCCCATGCGGCGCAGTCTGATTTTAACAGCCATGCTGTCACCTCCTACACATAAAACATGATTTTTATAGCAACGGCGGAACACGTCCGCCGGAACTATCTGTGGGGAAAGGGCCTTCTACATAAATTTCCCAAGCCCGCCAAAGCCGCCGAAGCGCCGGCCAAAGCCTTTGGGGTTGCGCTTCACCTGCTTCATCAGCTTCTGCATCTGCTCAAACTGGCGCAGTAGCTTATTCACATCCTCCACGCGCGTGCCGGAACCGGCTGCGATGCGGCGCTTGCGCTTGGGGTTGATGATGGAAGGCTTTTCGCGCTCGGCCGGGGTCATGCTGTGGATGATAGCCTCGATATGCACCATTTCTTTTGAGTTTTCCAGCGCGTCCACATCCACCTTGCCGGAAACACCCGGCATCATGGAGAGCATGGCACCCACGCCGCCCATCTTTTTCAGTTGCTGGAACTGGGCCAGCATGTCGTTCATGTCAAACTTGTTTTCCAGCATGCGCCGGGCTGTTTTTTCCGCCTCTTTGGCGTCGGCTGTGCTCTGTGCCTTTTCAATCAGCGTCAGCACATCGCCCATGCCAAGAATGCGGCTGGCCATGCGGTCGGGGTAAAAGGGCTCCAAATCGTCCAGCTTTTCGCCCACACCCGCAAACTTGATGGGCTTGCCGGTGACAGCGCGCACAGAAAGTGCGCTGCCGCCGCGGGTGTCGCCGTCCAGCTTTGTGAGGATGACGCCGTCAAGGCCGGTGCTCTCGCCAAAGGCCTTGGCTACGTTTACAGCATCCTGGCCGGCCATGGCGTCAATGACGAGCAGCGTTTCATCTACTGCGACGGCCTGCTTGATGCGCTGCAGCTCTTCCATCAGCTCTTCATCTACATGCAGGCGGCCCGCTGTGTCCAGAATGACGATGTCGTTGCCGTAGTCTTTCGCATGGGCCACAGCCTTTGCAGCAATAGCCTCAGGCTTTTCCCCCTCCAGCCTGAACACCGGCGCGCCCGCCTGGGCGCCCACGATGCAAAGCTGCTCTACTGCGGCGGGGCGGTAGATGTCGCAGGCCACCAGCAACGGCCTGTGGCCCTCTTTCAGAAACCGCTTGGCAAGCTTGGCGCAGTGTGTGGTTTTGCCTGCGCCCTGCAGGCCGCACATCATGATGACGGTGGGCGGCTTCGATTTGATATGGATGCGCGCCGGGCCCTCGCCGCCTCCCATGAGGGCCACGAGCTCTTCATTCACGATTTTTATCACCTGCTGGGCAGGGGTGAGGCTCTCCATCACCTCATGGCCCATACAGCGCTCGGTAACCGTTTTGATGAACCCTTTGGCGACGGTGTAGTTTACATCCGCCTCCAGAAGGGCCACACGCACTTCGCGCATGGCGTCCTTTACGTCCTGCTCGGAAAGCTTGCCCTTGCCGCGCAGCTTCTTGAACACGCCGCCCAGCTTGGAAGCCAGCGATTCAAACGCCATACCATGCGCCCCCTTCTACGGGGCCCGAAGGCCCGTTCTTCGTTTGCCTCATACATCCTCAAGGGAATCAATTACCCGCAGCATCTCATCTGCGGCGCGTGCCACGGCACTGTTCGGGCTGTAGCTGCCCGCGTTGGAAAAGCGCACCTCTCTGGCCAGCGCCTCGAGGCGGCTGATGCCCTCGCGCAGCACACGCGAACGGGCGGCAAAGCCTATCTTTTCCTCCAGCTCCAGCAGGGTGGCCTCGCCGCGCTTGATGGCATCACGCACACCCTGCCGCGTGATGCCGAAGTTCTCGGCTATCTCGGCCAGGGAATAATCGTCGTTGTAATACTGCACCATCACGTCGCGCTGTTTCTCTGTCAGCACATCGCCGTAAAAATCGAGCAGATACGAAATCTCCCATTTCTTCGCCATGTGCCGCGCCCCCCTTTTGGATGGGATGCGTGTAAAGCGTTTCGCTTTACACAAGCGTTATCATATCACAGCCCTTTTGGAAAGTCAAGTGAAAAAAGCGGCTTTGCAAAGCCTTGTGGATACTGTATAATAAGTGCATGGCGCATGTGCCTTTTTTCGGCGTGCGCAAAACAATGAAAGGCAGGCGGCGGGCGTATGGGCATCCATGAAAGTTATTATGAAGTGCTGTATGCGCGCGAGGTGGTGCGCCTTTCCGGCTATGCGGCAAGGCACCGCCTGCCCGGCACGCTGTATGCGTATCTGGCCTATGGCGGGGCCACGCTTTCCGCTAAGGACGCCTTGGCGCAGGGCATGCTGGCCATCGCGCAGGAAAAAGGCTTTCTGAAGCCGGGCCAGCCGGTGGTAGAATGCTCTTCCGGCACCTTTGCGGTGGCGCTTGCCATTGCCTGCAGCCATTCGGGGCATCCGCTTGTGCTGTGCGTGCCGGGCAGCATTGGCCCTGCGCGCCAGAAACTGCTTACAGAGCTTGGCGCAAAGCTGGCCTTTACCACGGGCGGGCGCACGGGCGCCGCTGCCCGCGCACAGGCTGTGGCTATGCGCACTGGCGGGTATTTCCTGAACTATTTCGACAATGATATTAATGCAGAGTTCCACCGCCGCGTGACGGGCCCGGCCATTGTGAAGGCCACCGGAGGCGAACTGGACGCCATTGTGGTGGGCGTGGGCTCCGGCGGCACCATCACGGGGGTGGGCGAATATGTGAAGGCGTGGTACCCGGATGTGCGCATCATTGCAGTAGAGCCCGCTGAAAGCCAGGCCCTTGCGGGCGGGGTGGTGGGCCGGCACAGCATACCGGGCATCGGCGCGGGCTTTGTACCGGAAAACTATAACCCTTATATTGTGGACGGCGTGGTGGCTGTGCCGTCCGCGCGCGCGGGTGTGCTGGCGCAGGAGGTGCTGCGGACGGACGCGGTGCCT
>OGRJ01000702.1_pt1 | contig 31200 bp, 21 predicted proteins | sample 1553411 | NCBI WGS metagenome assembly OGRJ01 (sample SAMEA2580084, study PRJEB22360) | human gut metagenome | biome: human gut; feature: human-associated habitat; material: faeces | place: Denmark | collected 2008/2010
CAACATTTATAAAAAAATATGCCTCCTATCTTCTGAAAAAAGGCATGAACATCGGGATCCTGGAAAATGATTTCGGGGCAGTGAATGTGGATATGATGCTGCTTCAGGATCTGATGGGAGACAACTGTGAGCTGGAGATGGTTTCCGGGGGCTGTGATGCGGACTGTCACAGACGGCGATTTAAGACAAAGCTGATCGCCATGGGAATGTGCGGTTACGACCGTGTCATCGTAGAACCATCCGGAATCTTTGATGTGGATGAGTTCTTTGACGCCCTCCATGAGGAACCGTTGGATAAATGGTATGAGATCGGAAATGTGATCGCCATTGTGGATGCGAAGCTGGCAGAGGATCTTTCTGCGGAAGCGGATTATCTGCTGGCTTCCGAGGTGGCAGATGCAGGCTATGTATTACTGAGCAGGAGCCAGGAAGCCACGGTGGAAGAGATCAGCAGCACAAAAGAGCATCTCAACCGTGCACTTGGCCAGATCCAGTGCAGGCGCCGTCTGGACAGTGAGATTCTCACCGGAAACTGGGATGAGCTCACAGACACAGACCTGGAAAAGATCCTGAATTGTGGGTATGTGTCAGAAGCTTATGTGAAGGAATCTTATGCGGAAGGCGGCGGATTTGATTCTCTGTTTTTTATGAACGTTCATAAAAGCGAGGAGGAACTTCATGAAACTGCAGAAAGGATCCTGAATGATCCATCCTGCGGAGATGTTTTTCGCGTAAAAGGTTTTCTTAGAAAAGAAGATGGACAGTGGCTGGAGCTGAATGCTACCCGCCATGAGATCTGCATCCGGCCAACGAAGCTGGGACAGGAGATCATGATCGTTATTGGGGAGAAACTGAATAAAGAGGTAATTGATGGATACTGGAAATAATACTGCAGGAAAAACAGCACCGGAGAGATATGTCTCAGAGAAGGCCTTTGAAGAGCTGCCAGATACCTTTCAGAAGCTAGCAGAGCTGCTTGGAGAAGATCAGTTTGAACTGGTGGCAGTGAATGATGAGAAAGATCCGCAGGATCAGAAAGCAGCTTCAGAAAGTGCTTTTTCGGAAGCAATTGCGGAAAAGTCCGATGACAATATGTACAGAGTGGATTCTTATGTAAAAAACGGCGAAATCCGTCTAGTGTATCTTATGAATGATGCGGTAGAAAGCTTTCTTGTTTTTGAAAATGCCCGTATGACAGGTGTATACAAACCGGATTACGAGGGCGAGATCCTGGCAGATTTAAGCCGGCAGGGCAGAGAATACATCCTTGTGGTTCACCAGGATGATTCGGTGGTGACTTTGTTTTTTGAAACCCTGTCTCTGGAAAAACATCTCTACGATTACAGCCGGATCGGTCATTTCTGGGTAGAAGGGTATGAATACTTACGGCAGCTGGAATATCGGTTGGCGATCCTCCGCGACAAATATGATTATATAGGCGGGGACAGCTGCAACGCTCTGGAGGAGAAGCTTTCTGCACTGGTGGAATTTCCGCCATTGAATTACTGCTGTTATCCGGCTGTTCCGGAAAAGTATATTGTTCCCAGGGAAAATCCGTGGATTCCCTCGGAAAAGGCATTTGAGGTAATGGGAGAGATCGCAAGGCAGGCAGGAGACCGTACCTTTGTCAGGTGGCTTGAAATTTACCGGAAACTTCGGTTTAAATGGGTAGCACGGAAACTGGCAGGAATGCTTCACCGCACAAAACACATCCAGGTAACGATGTGCCTTTCTGAAAAGCTGCGGGAAGCTTCATCCGGATATGGGAATCGTTCTTTTGGAAAAGAAGCCGATGAAGAACTTAGAGTTCTTACAGAAAAAGCCAGGACAAAGCAGGCAGAGCTGAATGAGCAGGGTATGGGATCCGAAGTACTCAGGGAAGAACCGTTTACCATTGCCAGAGATTCTCTGGGATTTAAGGTTTATCTCATGAAATGGAACAAAGGAAGAAAAGACTGTACCGTTGAAATTGAAGAAATATGACGAAATATATATAGATCCGTAGAGAATATCTGTGAAGTGTTTTTGCCCGGCAGGGATTGCTTTTTTAAAAACACTGGGGTATAATCTAACGGAAAGAGTTAAGAACAGCCCTTTAATAAGAAAGGAGATTTTTAAAATGAAAGTAACACATATTACAGATATTGATAAATTTTTTGAGGTAATTGACAGCTGCAAGGGTAGAGTAGAGCTTGTAACAGGAGAGGGAGACAGACTGAACCTGAAATCCAAGCTTTCCCAGTATGTATCTCTTGCAAACATCTTTTCCGCTGGTGAGATCCCGGAGCTTGAGATCGTTGCAGCAGAGAAAGAGGATATCGACAAGCTTATGAGCTTTATGATCAACGGCTGATAGGAAGAACGATTTTCAGGGATGTGAGCTTTTCACATCCCTCTATTAATCTGAATATAAAGCAGAATAGGAATGTCTGTTTTGTAAAATGGATATAATGACAGCAGATACAGAAACAGGTATTTTTCTCTGTCATCATGAGCATAACAGGATACAACCAGGGGGTATAATACTTCCTGGTCAAACTACGTTAAAAGGAGTGTATACAAAATGGTTAAAATTGATATTATCTCCGGTTTCCTTGGCGCCGGAAAAACAACTCTGATCAAAAAACTTCTGAAGGATGGATTTCAGGGTGAGCAGGTAGTGCTGATCGAGAACGAGTTCGGTGAGATCGGTATTGACGGCGGCTTCCTGAAAGAGGCAGGGATCCAGATCCGTGAGATGAACTCCGGATGTATCTGCTGCTCTCTGGTAGGAGATTTCGGAACCTCTCTGAAAGAGGTTGTTACCAAATATGATCCGGACAGGATCCTGATCGAGCCGTCAGGAGTTGGTAAGCTTTCTGACGTTATCAAGGCTGTACAGGGTGTTCAGGACGAGGTTGACATTAAACTGAACAGCTATACAACTGTTGTTGATGCAAAAAAATGCAAAATGTATATGAAGAACTTCGGTGAGTTCTTTGATAATCAGATCCAGTATGCAGGTGCTATCATCATGAGCCGTACCGATATTGCAAGTGAGAAAAAGGTTCAGGAGTCCCTGGAGCTTCTCCGCAGCCTGAATAAGGATGCTGCTATCATTACAACTCCGATCGAGAATCTTGACGGTAAGAAGCTGGTAGAGGTTATGGAGCATCCGGTATCCCTGGAGCAGGAGATGCTTGAGGAGGAGCATGAGCATCATCATCACCACGACGGAGAGTGTGGCTGTGGCCATGATCATGAAGAGCATGAGCATCACCATCACCACGACGGAGAGTGCGGCTGCGGCCATGATCATGAAGAGCATGAGCATCACCATCACCACGACGGAGAGTGTGGATGTGGACATGACCACCACCATCATCATGCAGATGAGGTCTTCACAAGCTGGGGCCGTGAGACTATTAAAAAATATACACGTGAGGGACTTGAGAAGATCCTTGAGGCACTTTCCGAGTCTGATAAATACGGTATCATCCTCCGTGCAAAGGGAATGCTTCCGGCAGAAGACGGAACATGGATCTATTTTGATATGGTTCCGGAAGAAACTGAGATTCGTGAGGGTGCACCGGAATATACAGGCCGTCTGTGCGTGATCGGTTCTAAGCTTGACGAGCATGCACTGGAGGAGCTTTTCGGGATCGCATAAAGCATATGATAAAATAAATGTCCGTTTTGACGCAAAGCCAAAGCGGAATACAGATATAGATTGTTACAGAAAGGAAACAGATACTGTACATTAAATCGTACAGTATCTGATAGGATGGATTTATGGAAGAGACCAGAGTACCCGTTTATCTGATCACAGGTTTTCTGGAAAGCGGCAAGACCTCTTTCCTGAGCTTTACCCTGCAGCAGGATTACTTTCAGATCGATGGAAAAACACTGCTGATCCTTTGCGAAGAGGGTGAGGAAGAATATGATGAGGAAGCACTGAAACAGTGCAATACCGTTGTGGAGAGCATTGACAGTGAGGAAGAGCTTACACCGGAACGACTTGCGGCAATGGAGATCCTGCATCAGCCGGAGCGGGTGATCATTGAGTATAATGGCATGTGGCTGGTAAGTAAATTCGAAGAAATGGAAAAACCGGAAGGCTGGGGCGTGGAGCAGCATATCACCTGTGTGGATGCAAGCACATTCCAGGTCTATATGGCGAATATGAAGTCCCTTTTTATGGACATGGTCCGCAATGCGGATATGGTTATCTTTAACCGCTGCCAGGAGAACGATCCGCTTCCTTCTTACAGAAGAAGCATCAAGGTGGTGAACCAGCGTGCAGAGATCATCTTTGAGGATGAAGAGGGCGAGCTTGGTGATCTTTTTGAGGATGAGATGCCATTTGATATTGATGCGCCGGTGATCGATATCCTTCCGGAGGATTATGGTATCTGGTTTGTGGATTCCATGGATCATCCGGACCGCTATGTCGGAAAAACCGTTCACTTTAAAGCACGTGCCCTGAAGCCGCGTGGAATGGGAAGCAAATTCTTTGTTCCCGGAAGAACAGCCATGACATGCTGTGCAGATGATACCACATTCCTTGGTTATATCTGCAAGAGCGCTTTTGCTCCGAAGATCGCAGAAGGCCAGTGGGTGGATGTTACTGCGAAGGTTGCGTTTGAGAAGAGAATGGAATATCAGGGAGAGGGAGTCGTACTTTACGCAGAGCATGTAGAAGTTTGTGAGCCACTTGCTGATGAGATGGTATATTTCAACTGATACGATCAGAGCATTTGTATGTCTTAAGGCATAAGAGGGCCTGGCGTTGAACCAGGTAAATTACAGCTGAGGAGTTTTTATGTATTTAATTGCAGGTTTGGGAAATCCGGGAAAGCAGTATGAGGCTACACGCCACAACATGGGCTTTGACACCGTTGACTGTCTTGTGGAGAAGCATAATATCCCGCAGGGCGGCGTAAAATTTAATGCCATGTATGGAAAAGGTATCATCGGCGGTGAAAAAGCTATTCTGATGAAACCGCTTTCCTATATGAATTTAAGCGGCGGTCCGATCCAGGAGATGTCCGGCTATTTCAAAATCGATCCAGAGACAGAGCTGATCGTGATCTACGATGATATCGATCTGGAGCCTGGGCAGCTTCGTATCCGCAAAAAGGGCAGTGCAGGCGGACATAACGGGATCAAGGATATCATCCGCCGCCTTGGAACTGAAAAATTTATCCGCATCCGTGTTGGTGTCGGTGCAAAACCGAAAGACTGGGATCTGGCAGATTTTGTGCTGGGTCATTTTTCGGACAGTGATCGCAAGCTTGTGGATGAAGGGATCAATGATGCGGCAGAGGCTGTGGAGATGATCCTGTCCGAGGGCGTAGATGCGGCGATGAATAAATATAACAGAAAAAAGCCTAAGAATTGAGGTTTGTATGGAAGCATTTTTGCATCCTCTGCAGGGTCTTGCAGAGTTTGGGGAAATAAAAAAGCGCTGTGGCGCAAACTGCGGAATTCTTAATGTTTCCGGATGCATGGAGTCCCAGAAGGTCCATCTGATGTATGGACTTTCCGGGCTTTTTCCATATCATCTGATCCTTGCGGATGATGAGCGCAACGCAAAGGAAATCTATGAGGATTACCGCTTCTATGACAAAAATGTATATTTTTATCCGGCAAAGGATCTTCTGTTTTTTCAGGCAGATATACACGGAAATCTTCTGATCCGGCAGCGGATGCGTGTGATCCGGGCACTTCTGGAACAGGAAGAAGTGACCGTTGTTACCAGCATTGACGGATGTATGGATTTCCTGATGCCGCTGGAAAAGATTAGAAGCAGACTTCTTCATTTTAAAAGTGACAGTGTGATCGATCTGGATCAGTTGAAGGAAGAGCTGGTAGAGCTGGGGTATGAACGCACCGGTCAGGTAGAGCTTCCGGGGCAGTTTTCTGTGCGTGGAGGAATCATTGATATCTATCCGCTGACAGAGGATAATCCTTGGCGTATCGAACTGTGGGATGATGAGGTGGATTCTATCCGGAGCTTTGATGCGGAAAGTCAGAGATCTCTGGAAAATGTAGATGAAATTACGATTTATCCGGCCGCAGAAAAGATGGACGGAGAAGATATGGTATCCTTTCTGGATTATTTTCCGGAAGAAAAAACACTGGTGTTTCTGGATGAACTGAACCACCTGGCAGAAAACGGCGAGGGTGTGGAGGAAGAGTACCGTCAGAGTCGTATGCACAGAGAGGAAAAAGGCGAGGCAAATCTTCCGGAGCAGTGGCTATGTGGCTTTCAGGAACTGCAGAAGAAGCTGAACAGACGGAATTGTGTGGCTGTATCCGCACTTTCTCCCAGACGTTCCGGATGGAAGATCAATGAGGAATTTGATCTTACGGTGAAGTCTGTAGATTCTTATAACAGCAGCTTTGAACTTCTGGTAAAGGATCTCCTTCAGTATAAGAGTCAGGGATACCGGATCGCATTGCTCTCCGGTTCCAGGACCAGGGCGGAGCGTCTGGCAAAGGATCTTTCAGAGGAAGGACTGAATGCTTTTTACAGCCAGGACATGGATCGTATCATCAGTCCCGGGGAGATCATGGTTGTCTATGGTCACGCAAGACGTGGCTTCCAGTATCCGCTAATCAAATTTGCAGTGATGACGGAAACCGATATTTTCGGCAAAGAGCAGAAAAAGCGTAAAAAAAAGAAAAAGTACAGCGGAAACAGGATCCAGGATTTTGCAGAGCTTTCCATTGGTGATCTTGTTGTTCATGAAAAGCACGGACTGGGTATTTACCGTGGAATCGAAAAGGTAGAGGTTGACCGTGTTGTGAAGGATTACATCAAGATCGAATACCGGGGCGGCAGTAATCTCTATATCCTGGCAACCCAGCTGGATGCTTTGCAGAAATATTCAGGATCCTCCGAAAATGCAAAAACGCCTAAGCTGAACAAGCTTGGCGGTCAGGAGTGGAATAAGACCAAGAGCCGTGTTAAGGGTGCGGTAAAAAATATCGCAAAAGAGCTGGTAGAGCTTTATGCAGTCCGCCAGGAGAAAGAGGGGTATGTCTGCGGACCGGATACCGTATGGCAGAAGGAATTTGAGGAGATGTTTCCCTATGAGGAGACAGAGGATCAGCTGGCAGCCATTGAGGATACCAAGAGAGATATGGAAAGCACTAGGATCATGGACCGTCTTGTGTGTGGTGACGTTGGTTACGGAAAGACGGAGGTGGCTTTAAGAGCTGCGTTTAAGGCAGTACAGGAAAGCCGGCAGGTGGTTTATCTGGTCCCTACTACCATTCTTGCCCAGCAGCATTACAATACCTTTGTACAGCGTATGAAAGAATTTCCGGTGAAGGTGGAGCTTCTCTGCCGTTTCCGGACATCTGCCCAGCAGAAAAAGACCATCGAAGGGATCAAAAAGGGGCAGGTAGATATTGTGATCGGCACCCACAGAGTTCTTTCAAAAGATGTGGAATTTAAAAATCTTGGACTTCTGATCATTGATGAGGAGCAGCGCTTTGGTGTTACTCACAAGGAGAAGATCAAGCAGATGAAAAAAGATGTGGATGTACTGACGCTGACGGCAACGCCGATTCCGAGAACTCTTCATATGAGTCTCATCGGTATCCGTGATATGAGCGTTCTGGAAGAGCCGCCGATGGATCGTGTGCCGATCCAGACATACGTTATGGAGTACGATGAGGAGACTGTTCGGGAAGCCATCCGCAGGGAGCTTCGCCGGGGGGGACAGGTGTATTACGTATATAATCGAGTCAATGACATTGCCGAAGTAGCCCTTCGGATATCCAGACTTGTGCCGGAGGCCAGAGTGGATTTTGCACATGGACAGATGAGTCAGAGGGAACTGGAGCAGGTAATGTATGATTTTATCAATGGAGATGTGGATGTACTGGTTTCCACCACTATTATTGAGACAGGACTGGATATTTCCAACGTAAACACTATGATCATCCATGATTCGGACAGATATGGCCTTTCCCAGCTTTATCAGCTCCGTGGGCGTGTAGGACGTTCCAACAGGACTGCTTATGCATTCCTGATGTATACCAAAAACAAGATGCTCCAGGAGACCGCGGAGAAACGGCTCAGCGCCATGCGGGAGTATTCAGACCTTGGAAGCGGTTTTAAGATAGCTATGAAGGATCTGGAGCTTCGTGGAGCAGGAAATCTTCTCGGTGCGCAGCAGCATGGGCATATGAACGCAGTTGGTTATGACCTTTACTGTAAGATGCTCAGTGAGGCTGTCAAGGAGGCAAAGGGAATCCGGACTATGGATGATTTTGAGACGACCATTGATCTCAACATTGATGCATTTATCCCGGATTCCTATATCGGCAACGAGTTCCAGAAGCTGGATATTTATAAGCGTATTGCCGGTATTGAAAGCCAGCAGGAGTATGATGACATGCTGGAGGAGCTGATCGACCGTTTTGGTGAGCCGACAAAAGCTGTGTTGAATCTTCTTGCCATTGCAAGGCTGAAGGCTCTTGCCCATCAGGGATATGTGACGGAGATCAAGCAGCTTGGAAAAGATGTCCGGATCACGCTCTATGAAAAGGCCAAGCTGGATCCCGCAGGTATTCCAGCTATTATGGCGCAGTACCGGAGAGGTTTGCAGTTTAAGGCTGATCATGAGCCGAAATTTATCCTGACACCACAGGGAAGGCTGATCGAAGAGCTGATGAAGTTTGCGGGGGAGCTGGCAAAACTGGCAGAGCCACTGGAGTAAAGGGAAGAATCAGCTAAGCTTAGGGTTATCCACGGGAAAAAACATCCGGTTTGTGGATACCGGATATTTTCCCGGAAAGACTTGTGGATAATTTGTGAAATGTCGTGTAAGTTCGTGAAATTCCTTGCTCTTAAAGGTGAAAACGTTTATAATCAAGTATTATGGAATAAGAGCCGGACCGTGATTCTTATGGACGGATAGATGGAGGATGAAATGAGAAATTCAGTAAAGAAAGCGGCAGTTACTGCTCTTGTCTGCGTTACAGCGGCAGGAATGATGGCAGGCTGCGGAAATAAAAAACTCGATGGTACAAAGATCGCAGTGACAGTCAATAAGCAGGAAATCCCGTTTGGCGTTGTAAGTCTGGCAGCACGTATGCAGCAGGCACAGGCTGAGGCAATGTACAAGATGTATCTTGGCGGCGGAAGCGATATGTCTATCTGGAGTACCAAAATGGATGATTCCGATGAGACTTACGGTGAAAATGCGGTAACAACTTCTGTTGAAACTGTTGAAAAGATGTGTCTGGAGAAAGAACACGCTTCCGAGTATGATGTTGAAATCACAGATGATGAGCAGAAGGCTCTTGAGGAAGCTGCCAAGAACTTCATGGCTGCCAATTCTGATGAGACAATTGCAGAGCTTGCGGTTGATGAAGATATGGTAAAGACTTTCCTCGAGCTTGAAACATACGATGTGAAGATGAAGGATGCCATTGAAGCCAAAGCGGACGTGAAGCTGGATGAGAAAGAATATCAGCAGATGTCCTTCAGCTATGCAAGTGCAAAGGTCAGCGGAGATGATCTTTCCGATGATGATATCAAGAAGAATAAAGAGAATCTTCAGAAGTTTTATGACAAGGTTAAAGAGGATCCGGCTGCAGATTTCAATACTCTTGGAGATGAGATCTCCGAGGATATGACCGCAACAACCGGAACATGCCCTACCTATGAGGAAGGTGATGACAGTGCTGCCAACGGAACTACTTATCCGGATGAGGTTCGTACCGCTTTAAGAAAGCTGGACGAGGGTGCACTGAACGAGGAGATCATAAAGACAGATTCCGTATGGTATGTTGTGAGACTGGATTCCAAGAATGATAAAACTGCAACGGAGAGTAAGAAAGAGTCTCTGACAAACACCAAGAAGGATGATTTCTATAATGATACAACAGATGGCTGGAAGAAGAAAGCTGATATCAAAGAAGAGAAAAAACTGATCAAGAAGATCAAGATCACAGATAATCACAGCTTTACGATCCAGACTTCAACTCCGACACCGGACCCGGATGTAACTGAGACACCGACAGCAGATTCTGCAGCGGCTGAGGCAACTGAGACACCGGCAGCTGAGGAGCAGACCGATGTGACCGAGACACCGGAGACAGAGGGAGATTCTGCAAAGGCTGATGAGGAGACTGCAGACAGTACAGAATCTGAGGCAGCTGCTACACCGGAAGCTGAGAAATAAGATACAATGTTTACAATGGAATGATAAGAGAAAAGACAACGAGCCGTGTACGGGTTTATCGTACACGGCTCGTTTTTGTAATGCTCATGCCTGCTTTACGGATCATCAGATCAGATTGAGATGCTCTAGTGCGTGAAGGATCCCGTCCTTGTCCACTGAGTCTGTCTGGTATGTGCAGTGCTCTTCGATGCCTCCGTAAGCATTTCCCATAGCAACGCTGACTCCGGCAGCTTTCAGCATGGGAAGGTCGTTGGGACTGTCTCCGAATGCATAGCAGTCTTCCTTGGGGATGGAAAGGCGGTCCAGGAGAAATTCCATGCCTGTGGCTTTGCTGGTACCCTTTTGTGTGACTTCCCAGATTCCGTTTCCGTGATCAAAATAGGTGTAATGATCATTACAGAAGCTGCGGAATTTTTCGACATCGGAATCCGGCAGCATATGTACCAGGAATTTGTCATAAGAGTAAGTGCAGGCATCCTCCCGATTGAATTTCGTGATGTCGACCATTGGAATTTCTTTTCGCATTTTGACTCCGAATTCGGACTGGGCCGGAGATGCGCCATCATACAGGATCTCAGTGTTGGATTCAAAAATTGCCTCGATCTTGCATTTGCGGAGAAGGTCTACGGTTTCCTTGCACAGAAGATTTGGGACTGTACGGAAAAAAAGCAATTTGTTGTCCATGTAAATGTGGGTTCCACAGCCGTATATATAGCCATCGAAATGAAGCTCTGAGAGTGCAGAGGGCATCATTACTTTGGTGCGGCCGGTGTTGATGAAAAGAAGATGACCGTTTTCATGGGCTTTTGTGAGGGCGCGGCTGGTGCTCTCCGGAACCTTGAAAGGGTGAGGCGTAAGCAGTGTGCCGTCTATGTCGAAGAACAGGATTTTTTTATCGTTCATAAGGTCTCCTTTAAAATGGGATTTCTTCTTCGGTGTTACTGTTATCAATGTCAGTAATATCATTAACAGGAAGCGGTTCTGCTGATGTATCTTCAACAGAGTTCAATGTGCTGACACGGATGCCGTTGAGTTCTATTTCACTTTCCATGGGGATCACAAGGCATTTTCGACCATCGATGATGCGGGTTTCTACCAGTTCTGCCCGGTCCGGTGCTACGTGGATCACCACGTCAGGGGTTTTGATCTCGAATTTCCGGGTGTTGGTGATGTTGGATGCTACCAGAGCTGATTTTTCTCCTGCGGCAAGCTCATACTGTTCATCGAAGTTCTGGAGCTTTTCGTCTTCTACGCCGCATTCTTCGAAGAGACGTTTGACTTCGGATTTGGTGAGGACAACAGGTTCCGGTTCGTCCTTCTGGGATTCGATGAGATCGTTGAGCTTTTCGTGGATCTCAAGGACTGTGTCGTAGGCACAGTCATCACCAAGGGTTTCTTCCACCAGAGCATTGAAGGAGTCACGCTGGGTTCCGGCAGATAGTGGTGTGGTGCAGCCGAAGACTTCTTCCATCATGGTGGAGCGGAGATTTTCGGCGTTTTTGGTGTAGTAGAGAAGTCCGTGGATATCGGTACTGCGGTCGTTGAACTGTGGGAAAAGGAAGCCCCAGTCAGGCATTTCTACCAGCCAGTCCCGGATACGGTCTTCAATATTGTTTGTCTCTGCATTGTAATGCAGGCCTGCTTTGGAGAGCTTGACCGGGCAGATACTGCAGAGGATGTGATCGTAGATCTCATCGGAAGCGTCGAACATTTCGGCACCGTCGGAGGATTTGCCGGGGATGTCGTAGACTGCGTGGATGAGGATGATGTAGTAGTTTTCACCGTAGTCGTAGTTTTCTATGATTCTGTCGTAGAAGGCTTCGGTGAGGGTGTCGTCGGTGAGTTTGCTTTTGCGGAGTTTCATGAGGAAGTTTTGGGTTCCGCCTTCAGCTTCCTGATCCAGGGGAAATTCCATGTTGATGAGGTTTTTTCCGATGGTGCCGGTGAGGGTTTTTCGGAAGATGTCGAAGTATTTGAAGGTTTCTTCCTCTGATAAGGATAAGAAGGCTTCTTTGAGTTCGGTTTTTTTGTTTTTTTCACCGTCTACGTAGCAGCCGCAGATGCGGGTGATGGAGCAGCGGTCAGGGGTGAATTGTTTTTTTATTTCTGCGATTTCTTTTTTGTTCATGTGTGGTTTACCTCGGTTTTTTAATTAGTTTGATTATAGCACAGGTGTTTGGTGGGGGCAAGATGACGCGGACGGACGTGTGAGATTTGCAGCAGAAGTCCGGGTGCCGTCGTTTCGCCTGGTCATACTAAGCGTCTGAGGTGCCTCACGGAGCGGCCGGCCCATAACTCGCCATGTACGCTGATGCGTACCTGGCTCAGACAGATGGGCCTTACCCTACGGCTTGTGGCCGCCGGGTACCTCTCCGTGAACCACCTCAGACGCTAAGTATGGACCAAGGCTCACTCCAAAGCACCCGGACTTCTGCTGCAAACCTCACACTGTGCGGTCATGGTGGGAGGGATAGAGTGGTCTGACGGGAGTTGGATGAGCCATCAGCGCTGCGCTGGATGGCTGGGAGGAAAGGCTGAGTTTCCTGTGGTCTGAAGGTGAGGGATGAGCCATCGTCGCTGCGCTGGATGGCTGGGAGGAAGGGCTGAGTTTCTTGTGGAAGCCATCGTCGCTGTGCTGGATGGCTGGGAGAAAGGTTGAGTTTCCTGTGGTGAAGGTGAGGGCTGGGGCATCGTCGCTGTGTTGGATGGCTGATTGGTGTGTGAAGGTTTTGTGAAAGGGGTTTGACAGGTGGGGGTTTTTATGGTAGGATACACACTTGCGTAACAAATTTAATAAAAATGTAACAAAATGGCGAATGAGGAGCGTGGCGAAGTGGATTGTGAATGTCTGCCTGAATGGGTGGGTGCTGCTGCGTGGTTTTCTGAGAGGAGTTTTATTGTTTATGTTTTATAAGAAATTTGCTGCTGTTGTTCTGAGTGCTGTTCTTGTGGGTGTGGTTCCTTCTGTTGTTTTTGCGGATGCGGATGGTATCAGTGCTGTGTCTGATGGAGATGTGGAGGAGCTTTCTATTGAGGATGATTTTTCGGATGGTGCGGATTCTATTTCTGCTTTTGCCAGTGCTCTGGCGGATAAGACGGTTTCTGAGGTTCAGGGGTATCAGGAGGCGAAGGCTGAGGCTGAGGTGATCGCGCAGGAGAGGCTTGAGGCTGAAGCGGCTGCTGAGGCTGCGCGTAAGGCGGAAGAGGAGCGTAAGGCTGCTGAGGCTGCGCGTCTGGAGAAGCGGCGGGGGATTGTGGATTTTGCGCTGCAGTTTGTGGGGAATCCTTATGTTTATGGTGGTACGAGTTTGACTAACGGGGCGGATTGTTCGGGGTTTGTGATGTCTGTGTTTGCGGAGTTTGGGTATGAGCTTCCTCGTGTTGCTGCAGCTCAGTGTTCGGCTTCTGAGAAGAAGAGTATTGCGGATATTGAGGTTGGTGATCTGGTTTTTTATGGTGAGGGTTGTATTGATCATGTGGCTCTTTATATTGGTGATGGCAAGATCGTTCACGCCAGTACAGCGGCTACAGGGATCAAGGTTTCCGACTATGATTACCGGGCTCCGGCTGCGGTTGGTTCGTTTGTGGCTTAGGATATAGATATAAATGATTTACTGATATGAAATATAAACTGTCTGCGGAGATTTTTTGGCCGGGTAGGCTGAAAAATAGCTGCAGGCAGTTTTTTTGCTGAAAAATAGTGTATAATTTAACCGAATCAAGTAAGTCTCCTGCGGGTTGCGAAAAGCGATAAGCAGTGGATGGGGACTTGGAAAAAATTTAGAAAGGTTGTGGGGGTATGAATACGAAGGAAATCAGTGGCAGGCGGCAGATGGAGTTTTTGACGGGGTTTGATTTTGTCAGAGAAGCGGGTACTGCGGGGGAAGTGAAGGCGGCGAAGATGATCCGGGATACTTTGGACAGCTTCGGAGTGAAGAATCGGATGGAGGAGTTTGATTTTTGGGGTTTTCGGATCAACAGAGCGGTGCTTAAGGTTGTAGAGCCTTATCAGAAGGAGTATGTGGTGACCGGGTATGGAAGATGTGGAAATACTGGGGCAGAAGGTCTGAAAGCGGATTTTTTGTATGTGGAGAATGGAGATGCTGTCAGTCTTTCACGGGCGAAGGGTAAGATTGTTATGGTGAATGGCCGGGTGAGTGGTGATGTGTATCAGAGACTGGTGAGCGCCGGAGCGGTTGGTTTTATCAGTGTGGAGGGTTCTCCGCTGGATGAAGGAGTGGACAGGGTTCCCTGTCAGCGCAGCCTGCCGATGATCTTTCCAGGGGATGTAGCAGAAGTGATAGAAGGATTGTCGGAGTCTGCAGAGGATATTCACGAGATGCAGGAAAAATATAGTGGCAGGATTCCGGGGGCGAATCTTCATTATAAGGATGCAGTGGAGCTGGTGACGGAGGGTGCGTCTGAGGTGTGCTTGGTTGTGGAACAGGATGTGACGGCGTGCAGATCCCGTAATGTAGTGGCGAGGATCGAAGGTACGGATAAGAAAGATGAGATCTTGACGATTACGGCGCATTATGATTCGGTGCCGGAGGGACCGGGGGCCTATGATAATATGGCTGGGGCAGCGATCATCATGGAGCTTTGCAGATATTTTCAGCAGTATAGACTGCGCAGGACTATGGAATTTGTGTGGTTTGGTGCTGAGGAGAAGGGCTTGCTGGGCAGCCGGGATTATATCAGAGTTCATGAGAGTGAGCTTGGAGCGCATCGTTTTAATATGAATGTAGATCTGGCCGGGCAGCTGATCGGAGGAAATGTTCTGGGAGTGACGGGAGAGGCTTCTGTTTGTGATAAGCTTCTTGAGATCGCTGACGGAGCAGGGATCGGAGCGTCTGTGAAGAATCAGATCTGGGGAAGTGATTCCAATTCTTTTGCATGGAAGGGAATTCCGGCCATGACTCTGAACCGGGATGGTTTTGGCATGCATACCCGTTATGATACTATTGATCTGCTGTCTGCCTGGTCGCTGGAGAGAAGTGCGATCCTTCTGGGATGTATTGCGGATGCGCTTGGGAATGCGGAGGTTTTCCCGTTTGAGAGAAAGATGCCGGAGAAATTTATCGGAGAGCTGGATGAATATATGTGCAGATAGTAAAAATCTGATTTTATCTGCTCATAACTGGATATTTGTTATGGAACTATGGGGACTTGTCTGTTTCGGGAAGAGTACAGACAAGTCCTCATAAGTTATTCAATATTTTCAATGGTTATTGATCTTTATAATTCCGCAAGGGAACATGTGGCTTTGGGTCAGGGGGATATTTGCAGCTTTGTAAGGGATTCCCGGAACAGGGGGCAAGCGGAGGTTTGCAATTGAACCAGTGGAATTACTTGATTTGATCAAAATACGATAAAACAATAAAAAATAATACAAAATAATTGACAGTAAGATATCGAACTGTTATACTGAAATCACAGGCTTTCCAGGGATCAATACGCCGGATATTGTTTTGCGGAGTATTGATTTCTGGAACTTTTATCACAGAAAAATCAGGAATGAGGAGATAGGACCATGTTTACAGAAGAACGACAGAATGCAATAGAGAAATGTCTCCGCGAAAAAGGAAAAGTCAGGGTCAAAGAATTAAGCGAGATGTTTCAGGTTACGGAGGACTGTATCCGCAAGGATCTCAAGATCCTTGAAAATGCAGGCAGATTAAAGAGGACTTACGGCGGAGCGATCCTGTCACAGGAGTATCCTCTGGAGAGAAACGTAGTAGACAGGCGTATGTACAATCTTGATAAGAAGAAAGTGATCGCTGCGAAAGCCTTCAAGCTGATCAAAAATAACGAAACGATCTTTCTGGATGTTTCCACTACAAATATAGAGCTGGCAAGGCTTATCGCTTCGTCGGGTATGCATGTTGTGGTTGTCAGCAATATGATCGATATCCTGCAGATCCTTGCTGCGAATCCGTCCATCACGGCCATAGGCACAGGGGGAACTATGTACCGTTCGGTGAACGGATTTATGGGAGCTGCGGCCATTGAGGTGATCAAGCAGTACAGCTTTGACCGGGCATTTTTGGGAAGCTGTGGCGTGGATATGACAGATTTTGCAGTTACTACATCCGGAGTGGAGGATGGATTGACCAAGAAGGCGGCAGTGCAGAGCAGCAGACATAAATATGTGGTTATGGAGAGAGAGAAGTTTTATTTTAACGAATCTTATAAATATACACATTTTGATGATATCAGCGGGATCATTACCGATGAATTTCCGGATGATACCATTGTGAACATACTGAGGAATACCGGAGTGAAATTACTCTGAGCAGACAGTAATAAAGGGGGATTTTTACATGAAAGACTATATTCTGGAAACCTGTGTGGATTCTGTGGAATCCGCCATGGCAGCAGCCGAGGGTGGTGCGGACAGATTGGAGCTTTGCAGCAATCTGATCATCGGGGGGACAACTCCCGGCCCATGGCTTTTTGAGGAAATAAGGAAGCGTTCAGATATCCGGATCCATGCGCTGATCCGTCCGCGGTTTGGAGATTTCTGCTATACAGATGCGGAATTTTCTATGATAAGGAATGCCGTAAAGGATTTCCGCAAAATGGGAGCGGAGGGTGTCGTAATAGGTATCCTGAAACCGGATGGCACCTTGAATATGGAACAGATGAAAGAACTGATGGATGCTGCAGGAGATATGTCTGTTACGCTGCACAGGGCTTTTGATGTGTGCGCAGATCCGATCGAGGCTATGGAACAGGCAATCTCGCTGGGAATCGATACGATCCTTACCTCCGGACAGAAGAATACCTGCCTTCAGGGTGCGGAGCTTTTGAAGGAACTGGAAACCAGGAGTCAGGGACGTATCACCATCCAGGCGGGGAGTGGCGTCGGTGCGGAAGTGATCCGCCAGCTTTATCCCCTTACCGGGATCAAGGCTTATCATATGAGCGGCAAGGTTGTAACGGACAGTGCGATGCAGTTTCGCAAGGAAGGTGTCAATATGGGACTTCCGACATTCAGTGAATATGAGATATGGCGTACAGATATTGAAAATGTTCGTGCTGCAAAGAAAGTTCTGGAGGAATTATAATGGCTGAGGGGAAGATTTTTCTGAAAGAAAACCGTGATCGGATCGAAAAAAAATATCGGGAGCAGGTGATGGGGTTACCGCAGGCTTTTGCGGAGATTGATAAAAAGCTTGCGGAATGCACAGACGAAGTGGCTCTGGCGTGCAAATATTTATATGCGTTCATGCCGTACAGTGATATCGGAAATTACGCGTTTGAAGTATTTCTGGATTATGCGGAGAATGGCGTACATTTATGGAAGGAAAACTCCGGGGTGGCAGAGCTACCGGAGGAAATCTTTTTGAATTATGTGCTGTTTCACAGAGTAAATGAGGAGGAGATCGCACCCTGCCGCACATTTTTCCGCAGGGAGATCGGAGAGAGAACTGAGGGAATGAGCTTCCGGGAAGCTGCCCTGGAGGTGAACTACTGGTGTGCACAGGAGGCTACCTATCATTGTACAGATGATCGTACCCTGTCTGCACTTGCCGTATACCGCAGAGGAAACGGAAGATGCGGAGAGGAATCTGTATTTACCGTTAATGCACTGAGAAGTGTTGGTGTACCTGCCCGGCAGGTATATGCACCAAAGTGGTCTCATTGTGATGACAATCATGCCTGGGTGGAAATCTGGTGTGATGGAAGCTGGTATTTTCTGGGAGCCTGTGAGCCGGAGGAGATCCTGAATAAGGGATGGTTTACCAACGCTTCCTCAAGGGCCATGATGGTCCATTCAAGAGTTTTTGATACCATGATCCCGGAGGGAGAAGTGATCGGCAAAGATGGTATGGTGACTATGCTCAACGAGCTGAAACGATATGCACTGACAAAAGAGATCACTGTGTCCGTAAAGGATTCGCATGGAAAACCGGCAGAAGGTGCAGAAGTTTCTTTTGAGGTGCTGAATTATTCGGAATATGCCCCGATCGCAGAACTGAAAACCGACAGTCTGGGAAAAGTCAGCCTGACAACAGGGCTTGGAAGTATCCATATTTCTGCAAGGATGTATGCAGATGGAGAATGGCTGCATGCAGAAAACAGCATGGATACAAAAACAGAGGATTGTTGTGAGATCTGTCTGATGCCCGTAGGAAAGGAAAAGGGTATTTTTTATGAGGAGTGGACGGAGATCGATATGATCGCACCTCATGATGCACCTGTAAATAAAGATATGCCAACACCGGAGCAGAAGGAAAGAGGCAACAGACGTCTGGCAGAGGCAAACGCTTACAGGGAACAGAAGGTAAGAAACCTGAGCAATCCGGAGTGTCGGAAATTCCTGGAAAAAGAAACTGGAGATTCTTCAATGAGAAAAAAACTCCTTGAAGTCCTCACAGAGAAAGACAGAACAGACTGTATCAGCCAGGTTCTGGAGGAGCACCTGAAATTTGCATTACCGTATGAAAAAAACATGGATGCAGATATTTTTGTACCATATGTACTGAACCCGAGAGTTGACGATGAAGTTTTGCAGAAATACAGAAAAGCGATTCTTGAGCAGCTGTCGGAAGAAGAAAAAAATATGCTGCAAAAGGAGCCGGCAAAGATCTGGAAATGGATTGAGGATAAGATCGTTTCCAGCCCGGAGAAAGAACGCAGCAGTGTGATCACCACGCCGTCCGGATGTCTGAAAACGGGAACAGGAAGCCTTCTGTCAAAGAAGATCCTTTTTGTGGCAATGGCAAGAACACTGGGGATTCCGGCACGCCTGAACCCTCATGACCGTTCCATGGAGTATATGAAAAACGGAAAATTCATCTCAGTATCTGCGGAAGCGGAGAAAAAGGCATCGATCCTTCTGAAGGCAAGTGCGGATACACAGTGGAAATATTTCCAGAACTGGAGCATCGCAAAACTGGAAGCCGGAAAATATATCACACGGAAGCTGGAAGCCGAAAATTTCAGAGATCAGGTGATGAAGCTGCCGCTGGAAGCGGGAAATTACAGGATTCTTACCTCAAACAGACTGCCAAATGGAAATATATTTGCAGCGGAGTATTATTTTGAGGTTCAGATCGGAGAAATGAAGAGGGTGGAGCTGGCATTTCGGAATGCAAACCTGGAAGACATGCTGGAGAATATCTCCATACCGGAATTTACTCTCAGAAAAGAAGATGGAAGCACCGTGAAGGCGTCAGAACTGACGGCAGATGGGAAGCATATCCTGGCGTTTCTGGAAGAGGAGAAAGAACCGACGGAGCATATCTTAAATGAGATGATGGAGCAGGAAGAAGCTTTTTCCCGATATACGAAGAGAATCATTTTTGTAGTAAAAAGCAAAAAAGCGCTGGAGACCCCTACCCTTTCAAGAGCACTGGGCAAGCTTGGAAATGTTCAGATCTTATACGATGATTTTTCAGAGATCATCAATACACTGGGAAGAAGAATGTACGTAGATCCGGATAAGCTTCCGCTGATCATTGTGACAAGCGGAAGTCTGAATGGGATCTATGCAACCAGCGGATACAATGTGGGAACCGGAGATATGCTGCTGAGACTTCTGTGACAGATATAACGGATATATATAGAAGGAACACAGGCTGTATCATCGACTGTGTCGGTGACGGTCTGTGTCCCTGTAAAAGCTGTGAAATTATTGCAGTGGTTCAGATGCTCAGAATATGAAGGCAGATCGGAATGAGAATGCCTGTTGTGCTTCCGAAATTGCCGTAATAAAAGTTGCTTTGCATTACTTACCATCAGAAAAGAGATCACGCACAGAATCCCGGTAAATGCATTCTGGTTTCAGGCGGATCGTCCTTGGAAAATCGCTGTAGTCTCCGTTCATTCTGCGAAGCAGCAGATCACAGGCCTGTTCTGCCAGACCGGCCAGCGGTTGACGGACAGCGGTCAGCTGAGGAGAAAGCAGCATGGACAGTTCAAAATCATCAAAGGAGACAACAGACAGGTCTTCGGGGATCCGGATGCCAAGGCTGTAGATCGCTTCATAAATACCGAGGCATAGTGTATAGTTCGCAGAAAATACGGCAGTCGGACGTTCCGGAAGATTCCATAATTTCTGCATTGCCTGATATCCAAAGTCGTTTGCGTAATTTTCAGCGATGATATAATCGGGATTAATAGGAATATCGTAGTCTTCCAGTGCCCGGAGATAGCCTTTTTTTCGTTCACATGCAGTATAGGATGCAGGGGAACCGTTGACAAGGGCGATCTTCTGATGCCCCATTTTTATCAGATGCTCCACGATCTCATAGGCTCCGGAGGTACAGCTGGTCTGTACACAGTCTGTACGGTGGAAATGGCTGTGTTCTTCCAGCTCCACAACAGGGATCTTGGTATGCTCCACGGCGGAACAGATGTCCTTGCTCAGACAGAACGAAGAAATGATAAGACCGTCGATCCCGGAGCGGAGCATGTGAGGGACGAATTTATTGACATGATCCTTATATTTGTCGCCGCTCATAAATGTGAGAGAATAACCGTGAGCGCGCATGGTGTTTTCTATTTTGCTCAGAAGAAAAGCATTATGCGGATTATTGGGAGGACCGGATACCAGACCGATACGGTAAGTCTTGGAGGAACGAAGTCCCCGGGCCGTATTTCGTGGAACGTAATTCAGTTTCCGGATCGCTTCGTCGATCTGCTTTTTGTTTTGCGGCCGTACAGTTCCGCCGTTGATATATTTTGAAATGGTGGCCAGTGCCAGACCGGTTTCTCTGGCAATGTCCTTGATGGTTGCACTCATAAATCAATCCTTTCCTGATGCTGTACTGTTGTGTTCGGACAGGTCTTTTACGGAGCGCCGCGGGTGGAATACAACATCCAGCATGTCTATTTTTGGAAAATCCGTATAGTCTCCATGGATTCTTTTTAAAAGTAATTCCACAGCATGTTTCCCCATGCTTGTCAGATCCTGTGAGACGCAGGTCATAGTCGCGCTCATGGTCTTGAAAAGCGGATCATCATCAAAGCACACAAAGGAAATATCCTGAGGAACGGAAATCCGTGCCTGGCTGGCAGCGCTTAAACCACCCATTGCGGAGAGATAGCAGTCAAAAAAAACAGCAGTAGGGGGATCGGAAGAATCAATAAGCTTCTGGAAATGCAGGCTGCTCTGGGTGATTGTTTCTGCAGTGGAAGCAAAAGAAACAGGGGGAAAAGAATCCTGCTGTTTCAGAAGGTCAATGCCATTTTTCTGATATACATCCACAAAGCCCTGGATCCGCTGCTCGATGGTGTAGGAGTCCAGATACTGTTCCATGATCCAGACCTTTGTGTGGCCTTTTTCCAAAAGGTGCTCTGCCAGCAGTGCACCGCCTCTGTAATTATCAGAAATAACACAGTCTACAGGAAAATGTCTCATGGAAGCAGGAATCTGATCGAGCATTACAACCGGTATGTCGGCATTCTGTAAAAGCTGGTACAGGTCATCATGCCAGCAGGATGGGAGCATGATAACTCCGTCAAAGTGCTGGGAGATAATATCCTGTATCGTATCGATCTCCTTCTGATGTTCAAAAAAGAAAGAACAGACAATAACTGTATAGCCATGATCCGTGAAATGCTTGATAATGGAGTTGACAAGCTCGCCCCAGAAATAATTACCAAGATCTGAGATCAGGATACCGATGGTATGTGTGTTTTTGGCACGAAGAAGCTGGGCATTCCGGTTTGGGGTATATCCAAGCTCCTGAATTGCCTTTTCTATAAGGATACGATTTTCTTCCCGTATTTTTTTGTGGTTTATATATTTGGAGATCGTTGCGGTGGACAGGCCTGTCGCACGGGCGATATCATTGATCGTAACGTTCATGTAAAGCCTCCGGTTCTGATGCATTTACAGATAATATAGTATTTTCATATTATATCATGAAAAAGAAAATGCCTCAATACACATGGCATTTTTTACACATAAAGTATCAGAAAAAACGAGAATATTGTACAGAAAATTGATAAAAATGAAACATTTAACAAAACCTAATACGAAAAAATACACAAAAACAAGATGAAATAATTGTAAAAAATAGGAAAAATGATTTTTGCCCTATGATTTTACTTGAAAATCTGCTTCGGATGCGGTAAGATAGTCTTAACAAAAAACGAAACGTTTTACGTAACAAGAAAATCAGCTATACGAAACAAGGAGAAGGTTATGGCAGACACAAAGCAGCAGTGGTATAAAGATGCCAAATACGGATTATTCATCCATTGGGGACTTTATTCCATCCTTGCAGGAGAGTGGAAAGATCCGAAGACCGGCGAGGTCACCAAGACAGACCGTATCGCAGAGTGGATCGAGAACAATCTCAACATTGACAAGGAAGATTACAGAAAGCTGAAAGATGAGTTCCATCCGGACAAATTTGACGCGGACATGTTTGTGAAAAGAGCGAAAGAACAGTGGGGTGTTAAATATATCGTTCTTACTTCCAAGCATCATGAGGGATTCGCAATGTACGATTCCAAAGTCAGTGATTTTAATGTAGTGAAGGCTGCAGGAAGAGATATCTTAAGAGAGCTTTCCGATGCTTGTAAGAAATATGACATGACAATGGGTATCTATTATTCACAGGCTCAGGACTGGGATGATGACAATGCCTATAAGAAGGATTACGAAGACAAGAACGAATGGAAGCCGGAATTCCGTACATACTTCGATGAGAAATGCAAGCCGCAGTTAAAAGAGCTTCTTGAGAATTACGATAATATTTCCCTGATCTGGTTTGATACTCCGATGGGAATGACCGCAGACGAAGCTCAGGAATTAAGAGACTGGGTTAAGGGTATTAAGCCTGACTGCATCATCAGCGGACGTATCGGACACCAGAAGGGCGATTACATGACCACCGGTGATAACTTTATCCCACGTCTTCCATACGACGGTGACTGGGAAGTACCGGCAACTGTAAATGATACATGGGGTTATAATAAATACGATACAAACTGGAAGAATCCGGATGATATCTTGAACCTTCTTCTCAAGATCGTCGGCAGAGGCGGAAATTACTTGCTGAACGTAGGACCAATGGCAGACGGAACTGTTCCGGAAGCTTGTGTCGAGGTTATGAATGAGGTTGGTAAATACGTGACTGAGAATGCGGAAGCAATTTACGGAACCAAGAATGTTGGTATCTATCCGTATGAGATTCCGAGCATTGAATTTACAAAGAGACCACATAAGCTTTACGTACACGTACTTGCACCGAGATATCGAGTTGAACTGCTGAACATCGGTAATCAGTTAAAGGGTGCATATGTGGTAAGCACAGGAGAAAAGCTTCCGTGCCGCGCATTAAAGTGCTGTGAAGGAAACTCGATGATAGAGGTAGAGCTTCCGGAGAAGCTTCAGGGGGCAAAGAACTACTGTGTATGCCTGGAGCTTGAGGAAGAAGAGCCGATCTTTGAGGCGATCATCGATTGATCAATTTATGAACATCAATGGGAAAACTATATAATAAAAAATCATATTAAGGGAGGATTTCTTCATGAAGAAACGAATGAAAAAAGTTGCAACACTGTGTCTCGCCGGTGTAACCGCAATGTCAACAGTAGGCGTAACAGGAAGCGCCGTATTTGCAAAGGGTGACACAAACTACGATGTAGACAATATGGATTTTGAAAACGTTGAGCTTCGTGTAGCATTCAGATTTAACAACGGATCTGATACAGACGGACAGGCTAAATGGTATTACAAAGCACTTGATGAGTTCAATAAAGAGAACGAAGGAAAGATCCATGTAACAGATGAGAGTATTTCTACAGAGTCTGATTACGAAGAGAAGCTTACAACAGATTTCGCTTCCGGTAATGTACCGAACGCATTCCTTCAGTATGGCGGAAGCCGTACAAGAGAGTATGTAGATGCAGGATATATACTGGATCTGACACCATACTTTGAACAGTATCCGGAATGGAAAGAGGGAGTTCAGGATTTTGCATGGGAGACAACACAGTTTGACGGCATTGAAGGAACCTATGGTATTCCGTGGTCCGCTTATCAGCTCTGCCTCTACTACAACAAAGATTACCTTGATCAGGTTGGCGTAGATGTTCCGGAGTCCTGGGATGATCTTGTTGATGCCTGCGCGAAATTAAAAGATGCAGGAATCCAGCCATTCAACTACTCTGACAAAGATAACTATCACTTCGAGCATCTGATGAGTGCTCTTGCTCTGAAAGCTTACGGAACAAGCATCGCAGATGATCTTGCAAGCGACAAAGAAGCTTACAACGGCGAGAAGATGGTTGCAATCTATCAGAAGATGAAAGATATGATCGATGCAGGATACTGGGGAGACGGAATCCTCAGCACAGACTTTAACACAGAGAGAAATATGTTTGAGGCAGGAAAAGCTGCATTCACAGTTGACGGAACATGGAACTGCGGTAACTTCCAGAATGACTCCGATACAACTCTCTTCGATGCTCAGAAGATCGGTGTTACAAGAATTCCTTATATCGACGAAGCAAACAAGACTGTAGAGATGGGCGGCGGTTCTGATACATACTACATCACCACATTAAACAAGAGCGATGAGGAAATCGCAGCAACTGTTAAATTCATCAAGTATCTTACAAGTGTAGATTCCATCAACGAAATGTGCAAATCCAGCCCGACAACATATGCTGAGAAGGTTACGATCGATACAGGTAACTATCTGCTTGATGATGTAAATGCGATCATGGCTGAGAATACAGAGTCTAAACTTGAGATTCCTACATATGACAGCAACACAGCAGCTATGGATACAATCCGTAATTCTCTTCAGGCATTAGCGACAGGCGCAAGTGCACAGGAAGTTGGAGACGATATCGTTGACAAAATGTCTGCTTACGAATAAAGAGAATTTTGACTGAACGCATGATGTGTGGATAAGAGAAACAGGGGGAAGCATCATCTGCTTCCCCTTGTTTATTACGGAGGTATACATATGGCAGGTAAATCTGTACCAAAGGTAAAACAGAAGCTGGACAAAAAAGATCTTACGCTTTCTTTAGCGTTCCTTCTTCCGGCAATTTTAATAACTGTTATTTTTGTCATCTACCCTGTTTTTGATACCGTAGGCTTATCATTCCGTAAATGGAACGGTATGTTTGGTGCGGCAAAGCAATGGGTAGGACTTGAGAACTATCAGAAGATTTTTTCAGATAAGCTGTTCTGGAATGCAATGCTCAACAGTGTGTACTTTATGATCGGTGGTTTCGTTATCCTGATGCCGCTTTCATTTGGTCTCGCAATGCTGGTAACTGCAAAGATCAAGGGAACCGGATTCTTCAGAACCTGCTACTTCCTTCCGAATATGTTAGGAACAACAGCAGTAGCCCTGATGTGGACATTTATGTTAAATCCGAACTTTGGTATCTTTAATACCATTGAAAATATTTTCGGCCTTCATGGTACGATCCCTGATGTGCTGACGATAAAGACTGTAAACGTCTGGATCGTTGTTCTGGTAAACGAATGGATGTATGCCGGATATAACATGCTGATCTTTGCAGCTGGTCTGGTGGCGATCCCTGATGAGTTAAATGAGGCTGCAGCGCTGGATGGTGCTACAGGATGGCAGAGGATCCGCTATATCATCCTTCCTCTGATGAAAAACTCCTTCAAGGTATTCTCTATTTTGTGTATTACAGGATGTCTGAAAGTATTCGATATCATCTGGGCAATGACAAGAGGAGGCCCGAACGATATCAGCTCCACACCTTCAATCATGCTTTATACACAGGGATTCTCCTATAAGCTGTTCGGACGAAGCAGTGCATACGGCGTTATTCTGTTAGTGCTGGGTGTTGTGCTGAGTCTTGTGACCAATCATTTGTTCCGTGAAGATAAAGATCTTGCAATGTAGGCGGAAGGAGAAGAGACGATATGGAAAAAACAGCTAATAAACAGAAAATGCATGGAGGAAAGATAGCGCTGTACATTATCGCGATCCTGTGGACAGTTGTTACACTGTTTCCGGTAGTAGTGACCGTAATGGCTTCCTTCAAAACAAACTCAGAGATTTACCTGAACCTGTTAAGCTTCCCTAAGAAGATTATGTTCCAGAACTATATCAGCGCAAACAAAACAGCGGATGCATTGAATACCATCAAGAACTCCCTGGTTGTAGCGACTCTGACAACTGTATTTAATACTGTAGTCGGAATGATGGCAGCATACATCTTATCAAGAAAAGATTACAAATTCCTGAAATGGGTATATGTATTCTTCATGATTGGAGTAATGGTTCCGGTCCACTGTACACTGATCCCGATCAACAACATTGCAACAGCATTAAATGCAAAGAACAACCTGTTCTTCCTGATCCTGATCTATGTTGCGTTTGGTATGTCCCAGGCAATCTTCCTTTATACAGGATTCATGGATGGAATCTCCAGGAACCTGGATGAGGCGGCGATCATTGATGGATGTAACAACTGGCAGCTGCTGTGGAAGATCCTTTTCCCTGTCTGCAAGCCGATCATCGCAACAGAGGCGATCTTCGTATTCATCTATGGATACAGTGAACTTGTATTCTCCATGATCCTGATGACAGATACCAAATATTTCACAGTTTCACGTGCGATGCTGAACTTCTCTTCCGCGCATACACAGGAGATCGGAAGTCAGTTTGCATATGTAGTAATGTCCGTAATTCCGATGCTTATCATTTACATCGTGTTCCATAAACAGATTGAAAAAGGTATGCTTTCCGGAGCTATCAAAGGCTGATGCTTTTAATCTAAACAGGAGGAAAAAATCATGTATCAGTTTGACAGAAAAGAATATGAAAAACGTATGGAGTGGTACCAGGATGCCCGCTTTGGAATGTTTATCCACTGGGGATTATATTCTATCCCTGCAAGAGGCGAGTGGGTACGAAGCGTAGAGGAAATACCTGAGGAAGAATATCTTCCGTTTATGAAAGAATTTGATGCAAGAGACTACAATCCGAAGCAGTGGGCAAAAGAGGCCAAGGCTGCAGGTATGAAATATGTAGTCCTGACAGCGAAGCATCACGACGGCTTCTGCTTATTTGACAGTAAATACACAGATTACAAGGTAACAAATACACCGGCAGGAAGAGACCTGATCAAGGAGTATGTAGAGGCACTTCGTGAGGAAGGCCTTAAGGTTGGAATCTATTTCACACTACTTGACTGGCATCATCCGGATTATCCGCATTACGGAGACCGTATCCATCCGATGAGAAACCACAAAGAGTGCGGAAATGAGAACCGTGATTTCTCACGTTATACAGAATATCTGTATAATCAGGTAGAAGAGATCTGTACAAACTACGGACAGATCGATATCATCTGGTTTGATTTCTCCTACGACGATATGAGAGGGGAAAAATGGGGCGCAACCAAGCTGATCAACATGGTGCGCAGCTTACAGCCGCAGGTTATCATCGATAACCGTCTGGAAGCCAGCGGAGAGGGAAGAGGATCCCTGTATGAGTGTGATCCGACACCGTACCATGGCGATTTCGTAAGCCCTGAGCAGATCATCCCGCCGGAAGGAATCTGCGATAAGGAAGGCAACCCGATGGTCTGGGAAGCATGCTTCACCATGAACAACAACTGGGGATACTGTGCAAACGATCATTATTACAAACCGGCTTCCATGCTGATCAAGAAGCTGGTAGAGTGTGTTTCCAAGGGCGGAAATATGATCCTGAACGTAGGACCGGATGCCAAAGGTAAATTCCCGAAGGAATCATCTGCGATCCTGGCTGAGATCGGCCGCTGGATGGATAAGAATCATGACAGTATCTACGGCTGTGTACCGGCTGAAAACATTCCGAAGCCGGATTACGGACGTATCACCAGAAACGGAAACAAATACTATGTGCATATTTATGAGAATACACTGGGACCACTTCCGCTTCTGGGATTTGATAAGGATAAGATCGTGAAGGTGCGTGCACTGGATGACGGACATGAGGTGCCGATCTCCAACGCATGGATGCACAGCGATTACCCGGATATCGCATTCGTTGATCTGGGACCTGACCCGGTACTTCCGGACCCGGTAGACTATGTTCTCGAAGTAGAGATGGCTGAGTAAAAAAACGAATCAATAATAAAAAAGAACAACAGGAAAAGTAGGAGATATGTGAATCTCAGTTATCCGGTTGTTCTTTTTTACCATAAGGAGAAGGAAAAAGATTATGATCATTTATACAGGAAAAGATTACTATGACGTAAGCAGAAAAGCGGCAAACATCATGTCTGCACAGATCATCATGAAGCCAAATGCTGTTCTCGGACTTGCTACAGGCTCCACACCGGTGGGAATGTACAAGCAGCTGATCGAGTGGTACAAAAAAGGAGATCTGGACTTTTCGCAGATCACATCCGTAAATCTTGATGAATACAAAGGACTTTCCGGAGACAACGATCAGAGTTATCGTTATTTTATGAACACAAATCTGTTTGACCATGTAAATATCGATAAGGCAAAAACCTATGTGCCAAACGGACTGGAAGAGGACAGTGAGAAAGCCTGTGCGGATTACAATGAGATCATCCGCAGCGTGGGTGGTATCGATATGCAGCTGCTTGGAATCGGCGGAAACGGTCACATCGGATTCAACGAGCCGGGTGCAGCATTTGAGAAGGAGACTCACTGCGTAGACCTTACGGAGAGCACCATCAAGGCAAATGCAAGATTCTTTGAGATTATGGATGATGTGCCGAAGCAGGCATATACCATGGGTATCAAAAACATCATGACTGCAAAGAAAATCCTTCTGGTCGCTACCGGAGAGGCAAAGGCAGATGCTCTTTACAAATCTCTCTACGGACCGATCACGCCCAACGTGCCGGCATCTATCCTGCAGCTTCACCCGGATGTGACGGTAGTGGCCGATGAAGGCGCTTTAAAGCTGATCCGTGAGAAAGGACTGCTGTAAGAGATACAGAGGAAATTTCCGCGAATTAAATGAACGCAGATCACGGATATCCGTTTGAGTCAAGAGGATATCAGCGATCACTCATGGGATTTTCCTGGTTTGGTTAATAAAGAAAGCTTCGATCTAACTCTCATCGATGAGCGATGTGCTCAGAGAGTGGATCGAAGCTTTTTGTGCTTTCGGGACGTAAACCTGCAGGTGGCTGCAAACAGGCCGGTGGGCCGGACATTTGCATTCTCAGGCTTTTTTCAACGTTTTGTGATAAATCATGACAGAAACGATGGCTGTAAACACCTCTGTGATCCAGAATGCGTTCCACACGCCATCAGGACCCATAAAATGGGACAGAAGATATGCGGTGGGCATGATAACGACCACATAGCGGAAAAGGGAAATTACAAGGGACTGCGTACCTTTTCCAAGGCCTTCCATGGCACCGGAAGTGGTAACGGATACAGCAGAAACAAGAAAGCCGGCGCTGATGATCTTCAGTGCTCTGGAGCCAGCGGCAATGGTTTCCGGGGTAGTTGTGAAAAGTCCCATAAGCTGTCCGGATGCCAGGAGGCAGATAACGGTTCCAAAGAGCATGATCACACAGCTGGATTCCAGGGTGAGCCGGAAGATTTTTTTCACACGCTTCATCTCACGGGCACCGAAGTTATAACCGATCAGCGGGCGCATTCCCTGGATGATTCCGTTGGCCGGGAGATACAGGAAGGTCTGCAGTTTGTAATAAATGCCAAGGATCACCACATAGCTGTCCGAGTAAGCGGCTAGCACGGAGTTCAGAAAAGAGATCAGAAACGATGGCAGTGCAAGGTTCAGGATCGCGGGAACACCGATGGCATACAGGCTCAGATCCGTTACTTTGCTTGTTTTCAGGGCTTTGGGCGTTACACGTACAGGAATAGGCTTCAGGATATAAAAGACCATATAGACCGCAATGGTGAGCACCTGGCCGATGCCAGTAGCCAGAGCTGCGCCCCGGATACCCAGCTTCGGGAAAAAGCCGATTCCCCAGATCAGGAACGGGTCCAGGATGATGTTGCTGATACATCCCACAAGCAGGGCGAGCATGGATACTTTCATCCGTCCTACAGCCTGGAAAAGTTTTTCGAAGAAAAGGCTGATGGTAATTACTGTGGAAAACAGGAAAACGATGGTAGAATACTCCAGCCCCATCCGGATCACGGTTTCATCCTGGGTGTACATCTGAAGGAATACGGGCATAACAGCGATGCTGATCACAGTCATCAGGATCCCGTGGATCACAGACAGAAAAAATCCGTGGGTTGCAGCAGTGTCTGCCATTTGGGCCATTAACTGATCATAATGATCGAAGCAGTAGTCCATGGCATTAATGGTATCCGGATAAATGTGACCGTCGGAATTCTCCATCACAACACAGGCAAGGGTGTGACCGTCCTTTTCAGCATAGGTAACAAGGGTGTTCTTAGCTTCGGATGTATAGCCTGTCTTCCCTCCGATGCAGGCATCATAATGATATTTGGTATACATCAGCATCTGATGTTTGTGACTGAGGGGGAATCCCTCAGGACGCAGGTTGGTGGAAGCTACCGTGTATTCTGTACAGCCGGTAATTTCACGAAATGTCGGATTCTGAATTGCTTCTCTGGAAATAAGTGCCATATCATGGGCACTTGTATAATGATCCGGGTCATGAAGACCGTTGGGATTGACAAAATGTGTATTCGTACAGCCAAGTGTCTTCGCACGCTCATTCATTAGGTCGCAGAAAGCACTGACGGAGCCGCTGACAAACTTGGCGGCACCATTGCAGACTTCATTGGCAGATGACATAAGAATAGCATGCAGGGCGTCATTGACTGTCAGCTGTTCACCATCCAATATGCCGATATTCATATCATTATAATAATTCAGACCATTCCAGCAATCCTGGGAGAAGGTAATCGTGTCATCAAGATTGGCATTCTCAATAAGCAGAAGCCCGGTCAGTACCTTGGTGATACTGGCCGGATAATGCCGGTCGTCCATATTTTTATAATAAAGAATTTCACCGGAATCAACATCTATGACGCAGGCGGCGTTGGAATAAAGGATAATGTCGTCGGTTGACACTT
>OGRJ01000727.1_pt1 | contig 30511 bp, 20 predicted proteins | sample 1553411 | NCBI WGS metagenome assembly OGRJ01 (sample SAMEA2580084, study PRJEB22360) | human gut metagenome | biome: human gut; feature: human-associated habitat; material: faeces | place: Denmark | collected 2008/2010
TGCATCTGAGGAAGAATATTGTTATTATAATCATAATATGAACAACGGCCGGGGCGGACAGCGCAAGGTAACGGCACATGGATGGCTGTTATTGAACCTGCTGGAGTTTTTGCCGCAGATTCCGGACCGTGAGGAGATTGAAAACGGATCGGTGTTGTTTCAGATTTTTACCAATGACAATTACAAGGAAAAAATTGTGCTTTCAGCGGACGAACTTTCGGCGTATCGTTTTATCCTGGCTTATGAACAGGATCAGCGGACGCAGACAGGAGCGGAACCTGGTGATACCAGTCTGTGGGAGGATGCAGAAAGACGGTTTGTACCAATCAGGGGTACAACGCCATTCCGTGTGTACTGTGGAAAAGAAAGTGCAAATCCTTCTGTATATAAGAACGTGGCTGGGATGCAGGTGGAACTGTTGTTCTGAACGCAGGACAACTGATGACTGAAGATATGGATTCAGTGGAAAGGAGAGGATGTATGATTACGGATCATTACAATAGAAATATTGACTATATCAGAATATCCATTACGGACCGCTGTAATCTGAGATGCAGATATTGCATGCCGGAGGATATTTCATTTGTCGGACACGACAAGATTTTACGTTACGAGGAAATTACACGGATTGTGCAGATTCTGGCGCAGCGGGGGATTACAAAGGTAAAGATTACCGGTGGGGAGCCGTTGGTGCGGCACGAATGCACGGATCTGATTCGTGAGATTAAGGAAATACCGGGCATTGAGATGGTGACGCTGACAACCAATGGGATTTTACTGCAGTCCATGCTGCCGAAGCTTCTGGAAGCAGGCGTGGATGCGGTGAATGTCAGTCTGGACACATTTCAGAGGGCACGGTATGAGCATCTGACCGGAAAAGATGCTTATGAGATGGTGCTTGCCGGAATTCAGGATGCATACAAAAGCGGAATTCCGTTAAAACTAAACTGTGTTCCAATCGAGGGGGAAAATACGGATGAATTGTCAGAATTCTTTTCCTGGGCGAAGAGGAAACAGATTGCAGTACGTTTTATTGAGATGATGCCTATCGGATATGGAAAGACCTATAAATCAGTTCCGTCGGATGAGATTCTGCGGCAATTTTTTGAAGCATATCCGGATGCCTATCGTCTGGAAAAATCGCTGGGAAATGGTCCGGCTGTATATTACAGTGCACCTGGTTTTGCAGGGGAAATCGGTGTGATCGGAGCAATTCATGAGAAATTTTGCAATACATGCAATCGGATCCGGCTGACATCAGAAGGATTTTTGAAATTGTGTCTGTATTCCGGGGAAGGACTGGACCTGAGAGCTATGCTGCGGGGTGGTTGTTCCGATGAGGAGATTGCGGAGGCTGTTACAAAGGTGATTGAGCGAAAACCAAAGGAACATCATTTTACAGAAGATGGACTGCATTTGCCGGGAATCGGACCGGCAGATGCGGATACCCGGAAGATGTCACAGATCGGAGGGTAAATAATCATTGCATATTTTACAGAAACGTATTATACTACGCTTAGTAAAAAATAAGGAGGTACAATAGAATGGCACAGATTACCAAAGACACCATGATCGGTGAATTATTACGTGATCAGGAGCATATCGACAGCATTGCAGAAGTATTATTCGGTATTGGTATGCATTGCCTGGGCTGCCCGTCTTCCCAGATGGAGACCATCGAAGAGGCTGCTATGGTTCATGGAATTGAGCCGGATGCTCTTGTAAAAGAGATCAATGATTTTCTTGCAAAAGACCTTGCATAGTAAGTTTGGAATACCATCTTACAGGTAAAAATGATTACATCAGAAAAGGATCGTGAAAATGATTTTGCTCATCTTCACGATCCTTTTCTGATATCAAACTGATCTATCGTTCATAAAATCATCGTCCGTCAGTTATAATGCGGCAAGCATCTGCAGCGCTTTTCCTTTTATCACCAGTCTGTAATGTTCGCCAAAAAAAGCCTCCGTCGCAGGTGAATATGCCTGCTGGGCTCCATACTCAGATAAAATATTGCACACCTTATTAAACTCCTCCGGTGACTGGCTGCTCTTACTTACCAGAAGATAATATCTGTGTGTTGCAACATCCTCATACAGGTCATTTTTACCTTTATAAAAACCGCCTAACACAGCCGCGAGTTTTGACAGTTCAGTGAGATTCTGGAACATAAACAATTTCGTAATGTCTACAAGGACCTTGACCGGATCTTCTTTTTCTTTCTGACCGCCATCTGACGGTACGAAATTGCTATTCTGCTGCGTTTTTGCTGCATTTCTCAATTCCTGTTGTTTTTTGAATAATCCAAGTATATCATCTGCCCCCTCGGAAATCGGAGCATTTCCACCAACAATAGCATCGTCATATAAATCCTCAGGATCCGGATCAGAAAACTTGGAAAATCTCGTATCAAGCTCCTCCGGATACTCTACTTTTGTAATGACTAATATAATGGTATCTGCCGAAAGCGGAATCGCCTCTATCATCAGCGGAATATCATCTGCCTCAAACCCAAACTCGTATGCTGCCTGCTGCATCATGTCACGGAACAGCATCTTCGCTTTTTCCGTGCCATATGCCAACTCACTTAACTTGATCTGACGTTCTGCTAAATCTTCTCTCGTCAGTGTGCAGCGAATCTGATTATCATTTACTTTTTCAATTTTCATACAATCACTTCCTTTTATCCGGAAAACCTTGTAAACTGTACATCTATTATAAACAAATGCAATATCGATGTAAAGTATACCATTATTAAAACTTTCTAAAACCATAACTGCTTTTTTTCTGTAACATATGCTGTATTATAAGCATTAATCTTTGTATATATTACACAAACATTACAAAAGAAGTTGCAATGTAAAATAATTCATGATATAAACTATGCATGAGATGCGAATATGACACGCCCAGAAAGGAGCGGATATCGCATAGATACCAAATTATTGTTTGGCAAATACCGTATTATTTCGACTCTTGGTGCCGGCAGCAGCGGCACTGTCTATCTTGCCGAACATCTCAAACTGAAAGTTTATCGTGCTATTAAGTGTATCCCCAAAGACACGGCACGAAACACTTCCAACTTTTCAGAAGAACAGCTTTTAAAGGAAGCCGGCCTTCTGAAGAATCTTAATCATCCTGGCATCCCCCTCATATATGATATCGACGAAGACGATCATTTTTTTTATATGATAGAAGAATTTATTCAGGGTGATTCACTGGAGGATCTTATTCTCCATCAGGAAATAATTCCAGAGGAACAATTCATAAATTACGGCATGCAGATTTGCGCCGTTCTTGATTATCTGCATCATTTATCTCCATACCCTATCCTGTATCAGGATTTAAAACCGGAGCATATTATATTATGTGGAAATCAGGTAAAAATAATCGACTTTGGAATTGCTTCATTTATTACCGTTTTCGGTAAAAATTTCCAGTTATACGGAACAGAAGGATATGCAGCGCCGGAAGCTCTTAACGGAGATACCGTAACTACAGCTTCCGATATCTATTCTCTTGGGAAAGTGTTAGAAGCACTCGCCAGAGCATGCACACCTGACTGTTCTGAAACACTCACGCATATTATAGAAAAAGCGGCCGACCGGAATCCGGATTCCAGATACCAGACAGCCACAGATCTTATGCTTGCACTGTCAGAACTTGCCGGGGGAAAAAATCCGGTCAAAAAAGGTCTTATCTTCCGACAGTCATCCAAAAAGAGATATTCTGCGTGTCACTCATTTGCACATCTCATAAAAAACATAGCCGTGATCGGCAGCCGTTCCGGTGCCGGTGCAACATTTTTTTCAGTATCCCTGGTAAACACACTGAATCACAGACATATTCCCTGCTGTTATATACCAATGGATCATTCTGACAACCTTATATCCATGACCCAGACAGGGATTTCGCTCACAGAACACGAGGGAATCTTTCAGTCAAAAAATTTTACCGCCACTCCCTGTTATGGTCCCGGAATTGAAGATCCTGTTTTACCATCTGTCATCCGGGTAAGGGATTTTGGCACTCACACCAGCGAATATTCTGACTTTGGTCATTTCGACCTGACATTTATCCTGTTAAGCGGCAGTCCATGGGATTTTGCAGATACACTGTCTTTTATCAGCCGGCTTGAAAATACTGGATCTTACATATATATCTGCAACCATGGCAATAAAAATGCTGCAAAAAAATATGCCAGATATCTGAAAAATCCGGTCTATTGTTTTCCTGAAGACACCAATCCTTTTTATGTGACTCCAGAGAAGGAACGTCTTATTATGCAAATTCTACAACGAAAGGAGCTGATACATCATCCGGAACATCGGAAAAACTGACTTAAATAAGAGACTTACCATAGGTATTTTAGGCTGCACAGCCGGTGCCGGTGTAACACACCTTGCAATTACACTTTCAAACCTGTGCCATTCCAAACTGCATAAAAAAACTGCACTGTTAGAGCTGCATAAGAGAAAAAACCTTTCAACGATTCCCTCTGAAACCACGCTCCCATGCAGATGCGGGTTTATGGGTGACCGGACTGTTTTTGACATTCATGGAGTAGATTACTATCCGGACATAACACCGGACGAACTGCCGGAGCTATATAATCAGGGATACCATATCCTGCTCCTTGATTTTGGAAGTTTTAATGAATGCTGTATCAATGAATTTCTGCGCTGTGACAGAAAACTTGTCATCGGAAGTCTCGCACCATGGAATATCAGGCAATATCGGGAATTATTAGAATCGATCAGTCACTATACAAACCTTGGGGAAGGTTTTTACTGTCTAACACGAACGGAAAGTCCAAAACAGATTCGTGATTTTTCCCGTCTTTATCAGATTTCCATAAGCAGTGTTCCATCCATTCCGGATCCATTTATATAAAGAAAGAACACTTTTCCATTCTGCAGGAATTTATCTGCTGAAAAGTTTCTGCACAAAACATTTTTTTAATATATCACATAATTGTAACCAGCGAATTTCCTTTTGGGAACAAAGGACTTTGATCCGCTTTGTCATACAGTAAGTAATAACGGGGGATAACTACATTGGATTCTAAACATATGAAAAAGCTTTATTTAGAGCTCTCTTCCTTAGAACATATGGGGACAACCATCTGGTTCGAAGGTGTGCCAAGCAATTCAAAAGAGGTCACAGAAGAGCTTTCCGTCACAGAAGAAAATTCTTACATGAGAGATTATATATTCAACGAGGGGGTGTTAACAGAATTACATTTTGATAAGATCAAAAAAACGAACCTTTGATAACGGTCTGTACATTTTGCAGACAGATCCGGTATCATAACAGTTGACAGGGATGGAGTACCTCAATGCCCACCCGGTCAGAATAAGAAAAAATATCTAAGACGATATACAAATCCGACAAAAAGAAACGGCAGAGTTTTACCGAACATAAGCTCTGCCGTAAAATAAGAGTAAATAACTTTGAATTTACATATCATTATGCTACAATAGGAACACAAACGATAATTCTTAAGAAGAAGAGGGTTCTTAACATGAAGAAAAAATTTGTCCCTATTTTGGCTGCCGGCGCTCTGATCGTCGTCATTATCTGTTTTATGCTTCTCGGAAGCATCATAGAAAAATATACACCTTCCAAAGAACATATGAATTTATCTGATTATTATAATCTGTCCGGCGAACAGGACGTAGCCCTGATCTTAGATAACCAGATTCTCGACGCAAAAGGAAAACTCCTTAACGGAACTGTCTATCTTGATTATGAAACTGTATGTTCTTATCTGAATGACCGTTTTTACTGGGATCACAATGAAAACAAACTTCTTTACACAACTGCAACAGATTTGATTTCTGCGGATGCAGACAGTACCAGCTATTATGTGACAAAGGATTCTCATTCCTTAGATCACCCAATTGTCAAGGCGGATGCCCAGACTGCATATATCGCAATCGACTTTTTAAAACTGTACTCCGATTTCTCCTATGAAGTACTTGACTCACCAAACCGTGTAATTCTTACGACTGCCTGGGGTGACTACACCACTGCGCCGGCGAAGCAAAAAACACAGCTCCGTCAAAAAGGCGGCATCAAGAGTCCGATCCTCGCAGATATTGGCAAAAACACGGAAGTTACCGTTTTAGAAACAGGAGATACCTGGACAAAAGTATCCACTGCAGAAGGAATCATCGGATATATCAAATCAAAAGCACTTGGCGCAACATCCACAAAAACGCTGACCAGCGATTATGTTGCGGAAGAATTTACACATATAAAAAAAGATTTTAAGATCAATATGGCATGGCATCAGATCACAAACGCAGATGCCAATACAACCATTGCATCCGTGCTTCAGAACACCAAGGGGATCAATGTTATCTCCCCTACATGGTTTTACCTGAATGACAATAACGGAAACATTGCCTCACTTGCAAGCTCCGACTATGTAAATTACTGCCACCAGAAAGGTATTGAAGTCTGGGCACTTGTAAGCAATCTGGAAAACAAAGATGTCGACACCACATCCGTTTTAACTTATACATCCAAACGTGAGAACCTGATCAATAACCTGATCTCCGCAGCTATTCAATATAATTTTGACGGTATCAATGTTGACTTTGAAGCATTAAGTTCTGAAGTCGGTGACTCTTATATTCAGTTCATACGGGAGTTGTCATTAAAATGTGCAAACAATGGCATTGTTCTTTCCGTGGACGATTATGTTCCCAGTAGTTTTACTGCATTCTATAATCGCGCAGAACAGGCAACTTTTGCAGACTATGTTGTTGTCATGGCATACGATGAACATTATGCCGGTTCTGAGGAAGCAGGATCTGTAGCTTCGATCGGCTTTGTAAAAGAAGGCGTTGCCAATACCTTAAAAGAAGTTCCGGCAGATCAGCTGATCTTAGGCATGCCGTTTTATGCCCGTGTATGGTCCGAGACACCTGTTGATGACACCACAGGTGCTGACAGCACAACACAGACATCCGATAACAATAATAACGACACTGATGAAACAGACAATGCTGCTGCCGATGCCCAGGCTGCCGATGAAGCTGCTGGCACCAGTGACTCAGCCGACAGCTATCAGCTTTTTACACTGGATTCCTATGCAACAAGCATGTCAGAGATTCAAAAACTGATCAGTACAAATGCTGCCGAACCGGTATGGTCAGACATTGACGGTCAATATTATGTACAATACGAAAACAATGGTATCACTTACAAAATATGGGTGGAGAATGCTGCTTCCCTGGAAGAGAAATTAAAAGTCCTTCAGGAAAACCAGCTTGCCGGCGGCTCCTTCTGGAAACTTGGTTTAGAGCTGCCTTCTATCTGGGACACTATCATTAAATACATCAATTAAATACAATCATTCAAATATTCAATCATTTTATTATGACATAAACCCCGGATATCGTGAATATTTTATAAAAACGATACTCCGGGGTTTTTATGAAAAAAAAGATAGAACTTATCATGGCTGTCTGTCTGGTGATCGCCGCATTTTTTCTTGGAAGTCAAAGCGCCATACTTGTACAAAACAGTCACATAGACACAAAAGGCACACCGGACACAGATTCCGCACATAATACAGAGCTTACCGGGGACACCGGACAGACCAGCTCACCTTCCGGTAATTTATCGATCGTGATCGATGCCGGGCACGGCGGTATCGATCCCGGCAAAGTCGGCACCAATGACGCACTGGAAAAGGACATCAATCTTGCACTGGCACTGAAACTTCGGGATAAATTCAAGCAGGATTCCATCCGGATTATCCTAACACGCGACTCGGACATCGGTCTTTATTCTGAGGGAAACACCAACAAAAAAGCGGAAGATATGCAAAACCGCTGTAAAATCATCACGGAGGCAGCCCCCATCTTTACGGTCAGCCTGCACCAGAACAGCTATCCGTCTCCGGAAGTCTGCGGTGCACAGGTATTTTATTTTGGTCAGTCGCAGGATGGAAAAAAACTGGCAGATACGATCCAGGACAGCCTGATCGCAAATGTTGATCCTGATAATCACCGCGTTGCAAAAGCAAATGAAAGCTATTATCTGCTCAAAAAAACACCCACACCTACCGTTATTGTAGAGTGTGGGTTTCTAAGTAATCCGACAGAGGCAGATCTTCTTTTGACAGACGACTACCAAAATAAGCTCGTAAATGCCATATATATCGGTATACAAAATTATCTATCGGAATCCATGTAGTCCGAAAATCAATTTTTATGCCTCCTGTGCGAGTGTTCCTTTTACTGCTTTGATAAAATGCTCTGCAATTCCATACAAACGTGAGGTCTGCACACGGTAAGTATCCTGATCCTCAGAGGTCGGAGTTTCATTCTTTGCATCGACTCCAAACGCTCCCATGGAGAAATGATTCAGATCAAGGTCCTTTATGTGTGCACAGTGTAATTCTGTAACATCATCATTCTCTCCGCCAAGCGAATCCATAAGATTCTGTGCCTGTTCTTCAAAGAGTTCTGCCGTCTCCTCTGAATCTGTGGCGACCAGTCCATGTATACCATCTTCCTTTGCCTGGAATGTCGCCGCGATCTTTCCGCGCAATTCACTTTCCATCATTATATCGACGATTCCTTTTTTGTCCACACCGCGCACGATTTTAACAGAAACATTCATAAGTTCATCATTGACCATTACTGGAACAGCATACTGCTCTTCTTTTGCAAGAATACTGTTTACGGAAAGCTGCGCGGAAAGCATTTTCATCTCACGCACATCAAGACTCGTCACATGATCGCTGTTTATCATCGTCTTCATCACATTTTCTGCGAGTTCGCCTAACTTCTCCTGCGCAGCCGCCATATCTGCCGGTTCTGAAACAGCTTCTCCAAATTCCTCTAACAATTCCTGCTTAATTGCTTCTAAATCATCCGCATCTACCTGATTGTCTCCATTGTGGTCTGCCATACTGCTTCCAAAAATCTTACGAAACATCTGATTACGCTGGTTGAGCATGGATTCCATTGCCAGCACATTTGATATTGTATTTGGAATATCATATTTATCCAAAATACGATAAATACTCTCATCCGCATTTGCTGCCTGCTCTAACTGCGCAAGCTGCTCTTTTGCATAATCTGCATCAATGCCACTCTCATCTGCCTGTTCTTTTGCCAGCTCCAGCGCTGCTTTAAATTCCTCCGGCGTCATGTTCTCCCAGTCAGAATCCTGATCAAACAACACTTTCGCACGCTCCGGTGTCAGTAATTCCGAAGCATCTTTTAAGCAGTTATTCTGATAGGCTGCCTCAATCTGATCCGTAATCGAGCTGCCATTGGATGTCCCGGATACGCCATTAAAATCAGAATCTACAGAATAATCCATCTTATTGCTGCGTTTTTCAGACCGCACAGCTGTCAGAAGATTTTTCATCGTAAGGGGCGATCCCTGCTGTATCAGTGCACCGATTGCTGCACCATCTGTATTTTCTACCTGTCGGATCAGACGATAGATTCCTATATAAGAGCTTCGCTCCTCCTCACTGATTTCGTGATTCTGTTCCATTTTCCAGAGATATTCACTGAATCTGCGGTTATCCTCCCTACCAGACTCCTCGCTCTTAATGTTCTCTGCCTCCTGGTTTAACGATGTAAAATCCATTTCCAGTGGGTTGATCCCGCGTTTTATCATCTGTGTGACAACCGCCGGAGTCATATTTTTAAAGACACGCTGCACTTCTTCATCTGCTGCTTTCATCTGAAACACAGAATCCTGGGTGATCTCGATACTGTTATATCCAAGAATCCGAACCGCACGACGGTTTTCATCCGTCAGTTCCATATCAAGGTCGTTTAAAATATCATCCACGTTACGGAATGCCTTCTGGATGGAATCCCCCAGATCAGCTCTCGGTGCTGTCATCAGGGTCTCATACTGCTGACTTGCCTTTTCAAAAGAACTTTTCAGTTCCATACCGGCTTTATGGACACCATTGATCGTCGACACCTCGGCATCTTTCATTCCAAGCACATATGCCGGAACATAACGCATATCGGAAACTTTTTTATCGACCTCTCTAAAAAGTTCCACCTGCTCGTCGTTCACATCCACACCTTCAGATATCAGGAGATTTTTATAATATGCATTTTCCTGATCCTTCAGCTGTTCCACCAGTTTTACCAACGGCTCGGTGTCAATGGAAACCCCCTGTTTTAATAGACGGTAATTTGCTTCCACCGTCATTGCAAGACGAATTTCTTCTAACTGTCTGCGTGCCGTCAGAAGCTGCTGCCCTTTTGGGGTATAACTCTCGTTCGCAATGCTCTGCGCTGCATCCTCACTCTGAGCTTCAGATGATGCCACAGTTCCCACCGTCTGGCTTTCTGATGCCGCAGTTCCCGATGTCCGGTTTGCCGCAGCTTCCCTTAAACTGTCCAGGGTAAGTGGCAATCCTTTTTCCACGATATAAGCAAGATCTTCATCCGTGGCATTTTCTACGGTATCCACAGCGTCTTTCGCCTGCTCCATCCATGTATAGCCGGACAGGATCACCGCATCCTGTGCGCTTTTCCCTTCGCTGACCGCCTCTGCTGCAAGTGCGGCAATATCTTCTGCCCCCGTGGTCAGTCCCGTCTGGCGCAGAGCCTGTGCATAAGTAAGATTCTCCTTCGTCAGCGGTATATCATTTTCTAACATCCACTTACTGGTTGCAATGGTATCATCATTTACTTCCAGTCCTGCTGATGCGATCACGTTTTTCACCTGTGGAAGGAAGGACGAAATATCCTGCTGTTCTGCCGAAATATAGCCTGCACTTGCAGAATGCTCAGCAAAATATATATTTCGCACCGTAGGCTCTAACCGATTATCAATCAGATATTTTACAGCGCCATCATCCAATGCGGATAAAGAATCCGCCATATTTACTGTCTCTGCGATCTGTTTAAAATTATCATCCGCAAGCGGCAGATCCGCTTCCCGCAGACTGTTTGCGATCTGAACTGCAAGTTCCGGACTGCCCGTGATCTGTGCAAGCTGTTCGAGATCAAGATCATCTCCAAATTTAGAAATATCCACCCCCGCCTTTGCCAGCTGTGCTTTGATCTTATCCGTCACGGTCACGATCTTATTGCTCGTGGTATCATCCAGCGAAAAGCCATCCTCCTGCATTTTTTCATAATCTTCCGGTGAAGTAGTTTCCGCAAGCACAGCCATCTGTGCTTTTCGCTCGCCTGCATCCATGGAACCGGACTGCTCTATTTCATCTATGACCGTCTTTTTCTCTTCTTTTGCCGGATTCAGATAAGTAATCTCTTTTGCCTGAAAAGACGTAGTTCCTGCAGATTTTTTACTACTCTCTGTCTTTACCGCATCCGCAAACATCTGAATTCCGTTTTTTTCTTCCACGGCGCCTGTCTGCGGCATTAAATCCATCACGCCCTTATTCTGCTGCTGTTGGTTATCTATTCTCATGATCCGACTCTCCTTGTCATTTCTGTTCTTACATACTTTCCGTACAGTTTTTCCTTGCCTGATTTCTGCTTTTCACTCAGTTATATCTGACCAATCCGGTTATATCAGGACAAAAGAATGGCGCATACTTTCACTTCCCTGAAATATCTGCGCCATCCATAGCTGATGTATATATCGGATACATCAGCACATTTATTAAGTTTTTCGATACGATTCCAAACGCTGTTCTGCTATTTTATACAGTTCTTAATAGCGGAATACTGCCACACCAAAGCCCGGAAGCGGATATGCAAACGAGTATGGTCTTCCATCACATTCCTTCGACACAGATTTATAATTTACCGGACGCTCTTTGCCGCTTCCGCCAAATTCTGCATCGTCACTGTTTAAAATCAGTTTATAAGTCTTGTGTTTTGGTACGCCTACGCGGTAGTCGCTGCGTTCCACCGGTGTAAAATTGCATACAAAAAGCAGATTATTCTTTCCGTCTTTGCTCTTTCTGATAAAGCTGAAAATACTGCGCTCAGCATCATTTGCATTGATCCATTCAAATCCACCCCAGCTGCTGTCAAGTTCATAGAGTGCCGGATTTTTCTGATAAATATGTAATAATTTCTTTACCCAGTTCTGCATATGCTTATGATCCGGGTTTTCCAGCAGATACCAGTCTAATTCTCTCGCCTCACTCCACTCCTGAAGCTGTGCAAATTCCTGTCCCATAAACAGAAGTTTTTTGCCAGGATGTCCCATCATAAACGCATAGCCGACCATCAGATTTTTAAATTTATCTTCCATCTCGCCCGGCATCTTATTGATCATGGAACATTTCAGATGTACCACTTCGTCATGGGAAAGCACAAGAATGTATTTCTCACTCTCGTTATAACTCATGGCAAAAGTCATTTTGTGGTGATTATCCTTGCGGAAATACGGATCAAGTTTCATATATTCCAGGAAATCATGCATCCATCCCATATTCCATTTATAACTGAAATTCAGTCCGTCATCTTCCACACGGCCGGTGACTTTCGGCCATGCCGTAGATTCCTCAGCGATCATGACTGCTCCCGGGTTTCTTCCAAGGATCAGTGTATTGACATGCTTAAAGAACTCCACTGCCTCAAGATTCTTATTATCACCGTATTTATTCGGAACCCACTGTCCCGGCTGCTTTCCATAATCCAGATATAACATAGATGCCACTGCATCCACACGCAGCCCGTCAATATGATAATGCTCGATCCACATCAATGCACTGCCGATCAGGAAATTCTTTACTTCATTCTTGCCGTAATCAAATATCTTTGTACCCCAGTCCGGATGTTCTCCTTTTCTTGGATCCGCATATTCATACAGACATGTTCCATCAAACTCAGCCAGTCCATGTGCATCTTTCGGGAAATGCGCCGGCACCCAGTCTAGGATCACACTGATCTTGTGCTTGTGACATTCATTGATAAAATATGCAAAATCCTGCGGCGTTCCATAACGGGAAGTCGGTGCATAATAACCGGTTACCTGATATCCCCAGGAACCGTCAAACGGATACTCGGAAATACCCATCAGCTCAATATGTGTATATCCCATCTCCTTCACATACGGGATCAGATATTTCACAAGATCCCTATAACTGTAAAATCCGTCATCCTCTCTGCCCGGATGGCGCATCCAGGATCCCGGATGTACCTCGTAGATCGTCATAGGTTTTGCATAGATATCTTTGGTCTTTGCACGCTCTTCCATCCATTTTTCATCGGTCCACTTAAAATGCTCTATATCCGTGACGGCAGATGCCGTTCCCGGACGAAGCTCTGCATAATTTGCATATGGATCCGCCTTATAGAGCCGTTTTCCATCTTTCGTCTCTATCAGGTATTTATACAGTGCACCTTCCTCGATCCCCGGAATAAACAATTCGAATATTCCCATGGTATCCGGCTCTAACCTTGTCATTTCATCTGCCGTTTCATCCCATCCGTTAAAAGAACCAATCACCCATATTCTTGCGGCATTCGGAGCCCACACATCAAAACATACTCCACGAATTCCATATTGATCCGTAAAATGAGCCCCCAGTTTCCGGTAAATCTCGTAATGCGTCGCCTGTCCAAATAAATAGCGATCCAACTCTGAAAAATTAGCCATACCCTTACACCCCTTTATTTTTATGTCATGATTATAGCCTGTATATTTTAGATTCCAAAATCTTTTTCGCGAAGAATCACATAATCTTCATCATCATATCTTCTGGACGTAATAATGCTAAATGCTTTTCGTAAACCGCCCTTCTCAGATTTATGAATCGCATCGTCCACAATCTCTTTTACCTCTGTAAGCGTTGTTGCCTTGTCATATTTCTGAATATTGCTGATACTGTTGTAAAGTGCCAGAATACCCATCTCATCTATTGTATAGCCAAGTTCGTTTGCATACGCTTTCGCAAATGAAACAAGCTCATCACTGGTAAATATCGGAATATTGATCTTCTCAGAGAAACGGGAAGCAAATCCTTCATCTCTGCCGAGTGCCTTCTCAATTCCACGGTGTGTATCTTCCATAATGACAAATAATCCGCTTGTATCACTTTTCAGAAGAAGTGCCAGCCGGACTGCCGTTTCTTTGGAAATATCTCCGGCTTTCTCTATGATCAGACAGCCCCCGGAAATTTTCTTTAACAGTGATGCTACATCCTTTTTATTCAGTGCGGAAGCTTCAATCTTTCCAACCTTTCCTTTTGGTTTTCCGGTTTCTTTCTGAAGTGCTTTCACCATAGCCGTTGCAAGGACTGTTTTGCCACTTCCGCTGCCACCCTGGATCACCATATTTCCGGTAGAAGCATCCTTTCCTGTTATCAGATGTCTTGCCGCACCTGTAAGTGCCTGACAAATCTGTTCTTCCATTCCCTTGATCGAAACAAAATAGGTAAATATCCCCCGAAGTTCTTCACCCAGTGATGTAACTGCCTCAAAACCGGTCTCATCCTCAGGCTCTGTGATCTCCGGAAGGACTCTTTCCACCCGGTCCTCTTTCTTAAGAACCTCTTTCGTTACCTCAACTGCCGTGTTGTCAGCCAGCTCTTTCTGTGTGATATCATCCGTCGCGCTTTCCGTATCGGTAATATGCTCTACCGCTTCGGCTAATGCCTGTTCCGTTACCACTTTGCCAAGATCGATCGTGTCTGCGGTAACTATATCAAAATCATCTGCTTCAGATGTTTTCTCTTCACTAATATCTGAAACTTCCTCTGCCGCCTTCTCCTCTGTACTGAGATCTACAGTTTCCTCATCCGTTTCTTCTGCGGAGGGATCTGCGATTTCCTCATCCGGCTGAGATCCCGGTATCTGCTCCTGTCCGGATATTTCCACATCTTCTGTCTCCTGCATCATCCCGGATACTTCTTCTGCAAGCTCCGCTGCATTCACTCCTGGCCCAGATATCTCTCCCATTGACGCTGCTGTTCCGGCTGCCTCTGCCAGCTGTTTATCGATATCCGCCGTCTCTGTCGATATCCGGTCAATCTCTTCCTGTAAGATCTGATTCATGTTTGCAACCATAGCTGCTGCCCTGTCATTTTCTAACGGCTTGCCTTCTATGTACTGATCCTGCAGTATATCTTTTGGAGCAACACCTGCATCAAGCTTTGGAATAATGTCTGCAAGACGTCCCATAATTTCTTCTGCTTCCTGCAGCGCACGCGCCTTTGCAGATTCAAGTCTGCGCTGCTTTGCATCTTCTAATGCAACTTCTGCGGCATATTTCGTCTTTTCCCACTCAGCAAGCACTTCTTCAATGCTCATCTGACCTGTGATCTGGTGCTCTAATGCCGTTTTCTCCGGCATATACATCCCAATCTGTCCATCATGTTCTTCTGCAAGCAGCTCTTTGAAATTGATCTTTAACGAATCATCGATCTCGTGATCCGTCTCTATATGTTCCAGCGTATCTTCCTCTTCCTCAGATGGATCATATTCTTCTTTCGGAAGCTGCAGATATGGAATCTCCTCCACAAGCTTTTTGATGTTGTCCATACTGTCTGTAACAGTTTCTTTTTCCGTCGCCTGCATGATCTGCTGCATGCTCTTTTGCAGCTCTTCCTGCAGATTCTGTGTATTAAACCGTTCCGGTGAAAGCTTCACATCCGGTATCTGTACGGTTTCATTCACGATCTCACCGGAGTCAAGCTCCTCCTCCGGTCTGACCTCAACAACACCTTCGCGTTTCTGACAAAATCTGCGATACTTTTCTTCCTGCTGTTTATTTAACGGCTGATAGATCATCTTCAGTTCTAAGGCACGCTCTACATATGGACCGTCACCAAACCACAGTACCAGTTCATCACATGCCTCCACACACTTATCTGCCATACCTGCTTTATGATACAGACATGCAAGTTCAAATGCCCATTCTTCGGTATATTCCTGCTCTTTTAACTCCTCTAAAATTCCGATCAGAGTTTCTATATTTGCACCCTGGGCTTTGCAGATCTCGTATTTCAACACATATTTCAAATTATCATGTGGTGCGATCTCCACAAATTCCTGATAATAATCTTTCGCCTCATCAAAATTTTTCATTTTAATGGCAACTTTTGCCAGGCGATAAATGATCATTCTTCCAATTGGAGACCGGTCATATGCCATAAGCAAAACCTCACGGCTGTCTTCTAAACGACCGGTATTCTCATAAATCTCTCCAACTTTTACAAGTGCATTTACATTTTTTATTTTATTCCAGTTAATCGTATCAGCTATCTCTGCTGCCTTTTCATAATTATGTTCGGCCGTCAGAGATTTCATCTGATCCAGCTTTAATTTATATTCATATTTATCCAAATTATGCCACCTCAGAACGCGCTATTCTTTTGCTGCTTCTTTTGTTCTTAGTTTATCATACGCACATATAGATGTCAAAATTTAATCTTAGAAAAAAAAGCCATGATACAGGCAAAAAAAGAGGGTTTGCAGTCTGCCATACCCTCTTTTCTGTCATTGATCTTATTCTTCTTTTTTACTCTCTTCTATGGATTCCTCGATATGTTTTCCATGATGTTTTTTCAACTCTTTTTTTGACGGATTTTTATCATAAACAGGCTGATTACTCTCCTTGTCAACTTTAGTCAGATATACATATGCCAGTGTATCTGTTGTAAGTCCACGCTTCTTTAAGAAATAAGATACCGTTTTCTGTGCAACATAATAAATCACTGCCATTAACGGCACACCGAGCAGCATACCCGGGAATCCCCACAATCCCCCAAATACCAGAATGGCAAACACAACCCAGAATGCCGATAATCCGGTAGAACTTCCAAGGATCTTCGGTCCAATGATATTTCCGTCGATCTGCTGTAACACAACGATAAAGATCAGGAAATATAATCCCTGTATCGGATTCTGAAGCACGATAATGATAAAGGACGGCACCGCGCCGATAAATGGGCCGAAAAACGGTATAACATTGGTGACACCGATGATCACGGCGACTAACACCGTATCCGGCATCTTCATGATTGCAAGCACGATATAGGCGAGCACACCAATGATCGCCGAATCTAAAATTTTTCCACTGATAAATCCACTGAAAATCTCATTGCTCTTACGGACAGTATCAACGATAACATTTGCCCGCACCGGTTTAAACATCGCATATACGATCTTTTTCGCCTGTCCTGCAAAATGTTCCTGGTCTGCCATCACATAGACTGAAATGATCAGACCGACGATCACATTTAAAACGAATTTGACACCATAGATCACACCGCTTGTGATCGATGTAAGATAAGTCTGTACCTTTGAAAAAATATCATCTTCAAAAAAGGTCTCAACCGTATCCGTTATTTTGTCCACGCCCTGCTGTATCATGGACGCAAGTTCCGTATCACCATTTGTCACCTCGTCTACCCATTTCGTCAGATCCTTTGCTTCCTGTGGAAACGATGTGATCATGCTCTGGATACTCGCAGAGATAGATGGAACGATCGCCGCCACTAAAAGCACACAGATTCCCACTAAAAATACCAGTGATCCGGTAATTGCTATTCCCCGTGATGTCTTTTTCGCTTTGCGTTTGCTTTTCATCCGCGGCTCTAAAAACTTAAGCAGGTGTCCCTCTAAAAATTTCATGATTGGATTTAACAGATATGCGATCACTACACCGATAATGATCGGCTGTAAGATCAAAGACAGCTTCTTCCAGAAGTCTGTGAATCCATTGTAACGGTAGATCATAAAGAAAAACAGTATGCAGCAGCAGAAAGTCACAAATACGACCAGTGCGATGATGACATACTGTGGTTTTAATTCCCATTCTGTTTCCTGGGATGTTTTTTTTATCTTTTCCTGTTCGTCCAAATTGCCATCCTCCGTCTTATCTAATATTTTCATTATAACCTTCGCAGACAGGCAACGCAATCAGATTTTGCTGAAATTTTTGTTAATTACTGGATTTTGCAAAAAGGGACACCGGTGCTCATGCGCCGATGCCCCAAAATATCAGTCTGCGGTTTTACCCTCTGTAATAATTGATCAGACAGCCCTTTAAGATGATCTCTCTCTCATCATCAGTCATCGCACCAAGTCCAAGTTTAAACTCTTCTGCCTTTCCATCTTTGATCACATACGCTGTAATCTCGGACTGTTTGTCCTCGACTGCTTTACGGATATTCGGGATGTATAAGTAGTCAAGATTCTTGAACGGCAGTTCGCCCTCCGGGATGATGAACGGAAGCATACCCCAGTTGATGAGGTTCGAGCGGTAACGCTTGGTTGCATACTCATTTGCAATGTTTGCCCAGCCTCCAAGTACTTTCTGGCAGGAAGCAGCCTGCTCACGTGCGGAACCATCGCCCGGTTTTACTGCAAAGATCGTACTTCCAAAACCGATCTCACCATTGGAATGGTTATCCTCAAATTTTGTTTCCGGGAATACTTTATCGATGACATCCATAACCGGTTTTAACTCTTCTACTGCCTCTAACGGACAGTTTCCGGCTTCTAACGCTTTCTGCGCTTTCTGGATCTCTTTTGCCCGGCCCACGTACTGCGGATCTTTTCTGGAAAGTGCAAACTCTGCAAGTCCAAGCGGGTTGGAACGGAAGGAGGATGTCTCTCCGGACGGGATCAGCTCGTCTGTGGTCGTGACCGGATCGTGGATCTCGGATACCACTTTTAATACCATATTTTCCGGCAATGCACTCATTGCCGGCCAGTCTTTGATGTTTGGTCCAAACTGGATTTCAACGGAAGTATCTGCTACACCCTTGCTGTCAAAGACACGGTTTGCGTAAATATTTTTATCGAAGAAGTACTTCGGTTTGCTAAAGTTCACATCCACATCGGTTGCGGCTGTCAAAAATCCCTTGTTTGCGGCTGTTGCTGCGATCGAACGTGCATCCATCAGCGCAACGGAGGCAACCTGTCCCTTCTGTACCTTGGAGCCTTCACGGTTCGGGAAGTTTCTGGTGGAGTGGCGGATGGAAAATGCGTTGTTTGCCGGTGTATCGCCAGCGCCAAAGCACGGTCCGCAGAATGCCGTCTTAACGATCGCACCTGTCTCCATCAGGGATGCAACTGCACCATTCTTTACTAACTCCATATAGATCGGCGTACTTGCCGGATATACGCTTAACGTAAACTCATCCGGTCCGATGCTCGCACCCTTTAAGATGTCTGCTGCATCACAGATATTCTCAAATCCACCGCCTGCGCAGCCTGCGATGATACCCTGATCTACATAGAGTTTTCCATCTCTTACTTTGCTCTTTAAGTCCAGTTTGACCGCACCGTCAAAACTTACCTCTGCACGTTTCTCACAGTCATCTAAGATGTCCATCAGGTTTGCGTTTAACTCTTCGATCGTGTAAGTGTTGCTCGGATGGAATGGCATTGCGATCATCGGTTTGATCTTTGAAAGGTCGATCTCGATCATTCCGTCATAATATGCCACGCTGCCCGGATTCAACTCTTTGTAATCCTGTGGTCTGCCGTGGATCGCATAAAACTCTTTTACTTTGTCATCTGTTTTCCAGATGGAGGAAAGGCAGGTCGTCTCTGTCGTCATAACGTCCACACCGATTCGGAAATCAACGCTTAAGTTTGCAACGCCCGGTCCGACGAACTCCATGACTTTATTCTTTACATAACCTTTATCAAATACTTCCCCGATAATGGCAAGTGCAATATCCTGCGGTCCGACACCTTTCATCGGTGTGCCTGTCAGATAAACGCCGATCACACCCGGCATATCGATATCATAAGTCTTGTTTAAAAGCTGTTTTACAAGCTCCGGTCCACCCTCGCCGACTGCCATGGTACCAAGTGCGCCATAACGTGTGTGGGAATCAGAACCAAGGATCATCGCTCCGCCTGCCGCAAGCATCTCGCGTGCAAACTGATGGATGACTGCCTGATGAGGCGGTACATAAACTCCGCCGTATTTCTTTGCGCAGGTTAAACCAAACATGTGGTCATCCTCGTTGATCGTACCTCCGACTGCACAGAGGCTGTTGTGACAGTTCGTCAGCACATATGGGATCGGGAACTTCTCTAATCCTGATGCTCTTGCTGTCTGGATGATTCCGACAAATGTGATATCGTGGGATGTCAGCTTGTCAAACTTGATCTGAAGTTTGTCCATATTGCCGGATGTATTATGATTTTTTAAGATACCGTAAGCAATCGTATTTTCTGCCGCCTGCTCTTTGGTCACTGCTGCCCCGGTCTTTTTTACGACCTCTTCGATGGCATTTGCACCGTCCGGTACCAGTTCATTTCCATTTACGAGATATACACCGCTATCGTATAATTTCATGGTTTCCTCCATTCTTTTGCCCATTTTCTATTAGATCCATTGTTTAAAATTATATAGACAGCATCAGCAAAAATCAAGTACTTTTACACGTTAAACCGAAAGCATTGGAAAGCGCATGCCCTATCTGCTGAAAACAGCCGTAAATTTACTCTCTTATTCATCCGTATCTATTGTTTCCCTGTACATCGGGAATGTGATCGAAGCCTTAAACAGATCTCCGTCCACCCCGATGAAAAAGATGCCGCCCATAAGCTGTGTCAGACTCTTTGCAATGGAAAGCCCCAGTCCGCTTCCCTCGGTCGTTCTTGAGGCATCCCCACGGATAAAACGCTCTGTCAGATCTCCCGCATTACTGTTTTCCAACGCAAGGGAACGCTCCGAAACATTTTTGATGGAAAATGTCACTTTTTCCTCCAGTACATGCACATCCACATAAACTCTTGTTTTTTCCAGCGCATATTTTGCAACATTATTATAAAGGTTTTCGATGACACGGTAGAGCTGTCTGCCGTCCGCAAGGATCATCACTTCCGTTTTCGGGAGTTTGGTGACGATTGTAAGCTCTTTCGCCTCAAATTTTTCATTAAACTCGCCTGCCGTCTGATAGATCAGCTCCACTAAGTCAATCTTTTGCATATCCAGTTTGACATTTCCGGATGTAATACGCGATGTCTCAACCAGATCCTCCGTCAGCTGCATTAACCGCTGTGACTTGGCATCCAGGATCCGGATATAACCATTCACCCGTTCATTATCAATATGTTCCAGTTTGATCAGATTGACATAATTAATGATCGAGGTCAGCGGTGTTTTGATGTCATGTGAAACATTCGTGATCAGGTCTGCTTTCATGCGCTCATTTTTCGTACTGTCATCCACCGCATGCAAAAGACCGCTGCCAATATTATTGATCGCTTCGGCAAGTTTTTTATCCTCACCATGCAGTCCTTCTGTGTCGATCTTGTTGCTTAGCACACCTTCCGTAATTTTTTCCACGCCTTCATATACCTGATAATGTTCCACTGCAGAACGCAGCAGGAGATATGCCTCCATGCCGCTGAAGATTAAAAGCAGTACCAGACAGATTACCCGGTGGTAATAAAAAGCTCCCATCGCAAGCACGAAACAGACGATCATGTGGACTGCAAAGACAACCAGCACGCTCACCGTCACCGTCCGTTTTTCAAAAAACTTGTCCATCCCTTTTACAAACCAGCAGGCAAGGCTGTTTTCCCACATCACTTCCGCCTTCATCCGGCGCACCATGCTCAGATAAAAAATGAGAAACAGTACATCAATCAATAGACTGACCGTTCCCGATGCGACCAACAGTCCCGACACGTTCCACGTTTTATTATTTACATGGGACAAAAGCATGATGAGCTCACTGGTTGCTGCAATAAATACGGCGGTCACGATCTCTGTTTTTATCCGGTCCACAAAATTAAGATGAACTCCTTCTTCCCCATCTCTGTGTCCGGTTGCAAGTGTCAGATATACAAGACTTAATACCCATCCCATCAGACTGACCAGCGCAGCAACAATACTGACTTTGATCCACGGATGCAGTCTTACATACTCCATCTCGGCATCATACAGATCGTCTTTTGCCGTCAGATCCGTATCCACTCCGATCACAAGCACCACATTTTCCAGTGGCAGATACATCTGGTTATTATAACTGTCAAAAAAGTAATTCTCCATGCCGCGGATATCCGTTCCAAATTCCTTTTTCTCCATATCATAGATCAGATAATCCCCCATGGTCTTTGCCTCCATGAGAACAGTCTGTGTATCAAACTCCTGGCCTTCCACCGAATCCGGCTGATTGGTATACCACACCCCATTCTGTTTATACCAGTAACAGAAATTGGTGTCTTCACGCCTAAACTCATTTGTATACTGCAGATAACGCTTATCGTCCTCCGCACTCCGCTTATTGCCTTTTTGTAACAGATGCAGATAATCGGTCAGTTCACTGCATTTCTGCTCCATGCATTTGGTATAGTAGCCCGAATTAAAAAAATCATCTGTACCGATATCCGTTACCTGCAGAATATTTTTGCTGATCAGTGATGCCAAAAGATAGACAGCGATGGTAAGTATTACCGTAAAAAACAGGTGCAGGATCATCCCTGCCAGCTTACTGCCGTATGTGTATGATTTCTTTTCCATATGAAGTCTCCATCCCCGTGCCGGACATTATCCTGTATGCCGGCGTACGGAATCCCTCCCAGAATCAGTTCTTGTCGATCTTGTATCCAACGCCCCACACAACCTTTAAATAGCGCGGCTCCTTCGGATTGATCTCGATTTTTTCACGGATGTGGCGGATATGTACTGCCACCGTATTGTCCGCTCCGATCGCATCCTCATTCCAGATGCTCTCATAGATCTGATTAATGGAAAATACCTTTCCCTGATTTTTGACCAGTAATAAAAGGATGTTGTACTCGATCGGTGTCAGCTTTACCACTTCTCCATCCACGGTCACTTCTTTTAAATCATCATTGATCGACAATCCACCGACTGTATACACCGATGCGCTGTTCTCTGCCGCATTTCCAAGCTGGGTATAACGTCTTAACTGTGATTTGACCCTCGCTACCAGTTCAAGCGGATTAAACGGTTTCTCCACATAGTCATCCGCCCCGATGTTAAGTCCTAAAATTTTATCCGCATCCTCCGTCTTTGCAGACAAAATAATGATCGGAATGCTGCTCTCCTCACGGATTTTTAAGGTCGCACGGATTCCGTCCAGACGCGGCATCATCACATCCATGATCAGAAGATGAACCTCATTTTCTTTTAAGATCTCCAGTGCTTCTTCGCCGTCATATGCCTTTAAAATATGGTATCCTTCCTGCTGTAAATATATTTCGATCGCTTCCACGATTTCCTTATCATCATCACACACTAAAATTGTCTGCATAAGTTCCTCCATTCTTTTTGTGTCTTACTTCAAGTATTACACCAGATCTTACATTTATTTTAACAGGAAAGTTTAAATTGTTATAGAGCGGATTTCTTAATATTCCTTTAAATTCCCACTGCATATACAACATTTTCCACATTTCTTAATTTAATTTAAGAAATTGGCCTTAAATTTAAGAAATACTTTATTGCATCCTATTCATCCCCGCCTTATGATATCTTTCGTACCCGTACTGGTACACACAGGAATTCCGTAGATTTTCCACAGTTTTCCCGTAAATAAAATAAGTTTTACACAAAACGGAGGATTCTTATGAAAAAAAATGTGCACACTGCAGGCAAAAGCAGAAAGCAGAAAAAAATCATGCTCCTTCTACTGGAGCTGCTGATCATCCTGCTCCTTGCGATTGCCCTTTTTATCACAACCAAATTATCAAAAATTGAAAAGAATAAGCTGGACATGAACGACGTTTCCATCAATGACGATCTCTCCGATGAGACAAAAGAAGCGATGGCTCATTACAAAACGATCGCACTCTTCGGACTCGACAACCGTTCCAACGGCAGCCTCTCCAAAGGAAACAGCGACGTTATCATGTTGGCAAACATCGATACGAAACAGCATACCATCAATCTGGTATCTGTTTACCGTGATTCTTATTTAGATACCGGAAACGGCACTTACCAGAAATGCAACGCAGCCTACGCAAAGGGCGGACCGGAACAGGCACTGTCCATGTTAAATACCAATCTTGATCTTGCAATCACCGACTATGTAACCGTCGACTTCAATGCGATCATTGAATGTGTCGACCTGTTAGGCGGTGTCGACATCACGATCACCGATGATGAGGCAAGTCTGATGATCGGTTATATGAAAGAATTAAATGAACTGACCGGACACAATTCCACACCACCTGCCTCCGGCGGAACTTACACCTTAGACGGCGTACAAGCATGCGCCTACGCACGAATCCGTTATGGCGGCGGTGATGACTACCGCAGAACCGAACGCCAGCGTACTGTTTTGACCGCAATGATGCAGAAAGCGCAAAAATCCAACATTCTGACACTCAACAAACTGATCAACGCAGCTTTTGGGGACATTCAGACCAGTTTTTCCAACACGGATCTCCTTGCCCTTGCCACAAAAGTTTTCAGTTATGACATTGGAGATACAACCGGTTTTCCATATGAAAAAACAACGCACAAATATGATAAGATCGGCGATGTTGTCATTCCGTGCGATCTTGCTTCTAACGTTACACAATTACATCAGTTTTTATTTAATGATGAAAATTATACCCCATCTGCAACAGTTCTTTCAAACAGCCAGCAGATCATCTCTAATACAGGATATAAACAGGGAGACGGCCATTAAGGCTGTCTCCCTTTTTTGTCAGTTAATTTCCCAGTTCATTTATTTTTTCCCTGATGGTGTCCATTTGTCCGGCCACATCCTGTATGGACTGCTCTATCTTTCTTTTCCGTCTTTTTACCAGCAGTCCCCATTGTAAAAACAATACTCCATCGATGATAAGATACAACACCGGCAGACTGATCCGTTTCCCTGCTACATACCCGATAAAGACATACAGGATCATTGGATTTATGACCGCAATGGAAATCATCGTTGTCAGGTCACTTCTGCGTCCCGTAAAAACATACAGGCTTTCCCATTTTTTGTGAAACTCTTTTTCCTCCGGCTACTCTAACATCACATTCTCCTTTTACTCTTTATGATGTCTGGAGAAGAAAGAATGTTTCTCCGGTTTCTTCTCGCCGGAAGCTTCTCCGCCCTCTTTCCAGTGGAAATATTCCGCATCCAGATTGACATTGACATTTACCTCTGCTTTTGGCGCAGCTTCCTCTGGCGTATCTTCGGGAATTTCTTCGGGCAGTTCATTTTCCGGCACGATTCCTGCCTTTTCAAAATACTCCTGGTTGATCTTAATTTCCGGTTTGATCGCAGAATAAGGCGATGGCTCTGTCTCCCCCTTTTCCTTTGCCCTTTCTTTTTCAATCTCACGGTTACGATCCTCGATCAGATTCAGATATTTGTCCGTATCAGCAAGATTCTGCAGATGTCCTTTCAGGTCTGACTGGTCTCTCCTTACAACATCTTTTTCTTTCTGAAGTTTTTCATTGGCATCCTTATAAATCTCCTGCATGGCATCCGTTGCCCTCTGCATGATTTCCTGTACATGCCGCAGTGCCTCATTGGTATACATAACAGACGCAGCATACACATCCTCCGCTTTCCCGCTGGCATCTTTTAAGATATCTTCTCCGATTTTTGCCGCCTCACGTCTTGCACGCTCCTTGCCCTGCGTTGTCAGTTCATACTCTTCCATCATCGCGTAGATGGCCTTATTTAGCTCTGCAAGCAGCTCTAACATTCTTTTTTTATCAAGGATAATTTTACTGCCAATACTGTCATAAGCTTCACTGCCTGCAAGCAATATATGCATTTGTCTTAAAATTTCTTCCGTTTTGTCCTGCGCGCTCATGGTTATTCTCCTGCTTTACTTCCGCTGCGTCTTTTTCCTGTCTGGTATTTTACTAATTTTAACACTAACCGTATCAGCAAAACAACCAGTAAAATAGCGATCAATACTATTCCTGCGATCATGACGGCATATTTATTCGGATTCTTTATTAATTTTATGAGATTGAACGAATCATCTACCACTTTTCTTTCATGCAATCCGGCATAATATTGTGGAATATCCGCAATTCCATCTCCATTTTCATCCGGGAACGACTCCATATAATGTGCGATCGCCGTCCATGCCTTTAATTCCCCGCCATTATCTGTCAAAATCACATCTTCAAAATTTTCAATCGGTGTTCCGTCTGCCTTTTTCGGCACAACAGACAACAGTCCATACGATGTTTTCGTCACCGCAGACAGCATCTGCCCACTGTAAAGATCTGCCACCACGCGATACAATTTATCGTCCTCTAACTCCCTGCGATTGCCATCTGCATCCAGCAGATACACGTCGGTAACACGGTTTAAGATCATACGGTGCGGATTATAAGTAAACTGCAGGCCGTACATATACAAACGTGCGGATGTCATCAGATCCGACACGGATGCGTCGATCTCTGCCACGGTTTTTAACTCTTTTCCTGTCAGATATGCCTCGATCAGCGGATAACCCGGCACACCGTCTGCACCGATTCCAAGTGAAAATGAATTGAAAACATCTTCTACTGTAATATTTCCCTTTGTGTAGGTGTCACGGATCGTTCCACTCGGCGCGATTGCCACATCCACGGGAGTGCCATTATAATCCGTACTGTTTGTGACCGCATAAGCATAGGCATCTGCGATGAGATCCCCCAGATTATGCTCGGTATGGATGTTGTAGAGATCCTCCAGGCTGTCAAATGCTACATCATTTTCCGCAAGTACCTGTTCTCTCGTAAACCCAAACTGTGCCAGATAATCGCTATCCACCGTCGCCATAAAAGAATTGATCTCTTCCTGTGTGGCAGCATTTTCTGCAATATCCGTTTCGATCGGAATAAGCCTGTACTCTTTCATGCCCCAGCGGCCATCCGCCTTTTGTTCTAAAGATAAGGCTCCTAAATACTTCCCATATTCCCCTGCGGAAACGATATAGGTATCCCCATGTACGATCGGCTCCTCCAGTTTTGTATGCGTATGTCCACTGATGATCACATCCAGATCCGGCACTTTTTTTGCAAGAATTTCATCCTCTGACTTTGACTCATCCTCTGAAGTTCCACTATGGGAAAGACAGACGATAATATCCGCATCTTCGTTTTTCTTAATTTCAGCTACGGTCTTTTTTACTGCTTCCACCGGATCCGTAAACTGCAGTTCGCAGGTCGGTGCACATGCCAGTGCATCTTTTCCGAATACGCCAAGCAGTGCCACCCGGACATCGCCCTTTTGCACCATCACATAATCTTTCACACCGTATTCCGTAAATGCATCACGGATCTGCTGCTGTCCTTCTGAGAATCCCTGCTGTTCCATGGCATCCCAGTTGATATTACAGACAAGAAGCTCCGGCACGGTATCTCCGCTTTCCGCCGCGGTTTCAAGCATCTTAGCAAGCCCCTTTGAACGATAATCAAATTCATGGTTGCCAAGTGTTGTCGCCTCACAGCCCAGTGCCCCTAACATCCGAATCTCTGCCGCCTGTGTCTCAAAAACGGTCTGCACCAGCGTTCCCATGGAAAAATCTCCACCATCCACTACTAATGTATCCGGATTTTTTTCCTTTTGTTCATCGATCAGCGTCTTGATCCTTGCAAACCCGCCGATCATTTCCTGTTTTTCGTCCACAACCGTTGAAAAGCTGTTCAGATGGGAATGTGTATCATGCACAAACATGATATCAATCATTTTAGAGTCCGTCTGGTCTGCCGCCTTCACACTGCCGGACATCCCCGTCATTCCCAAAACCAGAACAAAAACAAGGACTGCAGCCAGTCCCATTTTCCAATTTTTGATCTTTTCCCGTAACATATAAGTCTCCCTGTCTTACAAAGCATAATTTTGCTTTTTTTACTTATATTTTACTTGAACTTTTAAAATTAGTAAATGGTGGTGCAGTCCTAATTTTTACTTTATCCAAAATATTTTTTACAACAGATTGATCCTGTCTATGCAACCGTAAATTTCTTTGTGTCCTTCCGCAGCATCAAAGATGCTTCCTGCGTCTGTTTCATCAGTTCACGCATATCTTCTGCCTGTCTGTCAACATTGGTAACACGCTCTGCAATGCTTCCGGTACTTGCCGCACCATCATTCGCAGCTTTCGTTACCTCCTGTATATTTGCAACCACTCCGCTGACTGAAGCTAAAAGCTGTTCGGATGCCGCACTGAAATCCGTTACAAGTTCTTCAACATAGTTTGCATCTTCATTATAATTATCTGCCATTTTTTCAAAATCATCAAAACTCTCCGTGACATCTCCTCCCACAAACTCTAACAGACGTTTTGCATCTGTGGTCAGTCTTGCAACTGCTGTCTGGACACGCTCTGTCACTTCCTGGATATTCCCGACCGTGCTCGCCGACTGCTCCGCAAGATTACGGATCTCATCTGCAACAACTGCAAATCCTTTTCCCGCCTCACCGGCTCTTGCGGCTTCAATTGATGCATTCAAAGCCAGCAGATTTGTCTGAGAAGTGATTCCCATGATGGACTCCGCAAGAACACCGATCTGCTCCACGACTTTTGCATTTTCAAGTGCTTCCGATAAGCTCTCATTGATTTCCCCATGCACTTTCCTGATATTTGCACGGCTTGCACTGATCTTTTGTTTCGTATCAGCCGCTCTGGTATGGATCTCGTCAACTTTTCCGTTTCCCTCCTGCGCATGCTCTGCAATTCCTTTTGCAGCTTCCTCAATCTCTCCGGACATCGTATTCACTTCCTGTGCAGCTGCTGCGGTCTCCTGATTTCCGGCTGCAAGTTCCTGCGTGATACCGGATACACTGTCGATCTCGTCCGCAAGTTTTGCCAGTGCCGTCTCTGCTGTTCCAATCGTTTCATCCAATGTATCCGCTTCGCGCTGTACATAGCCGATCAGATGTCTCATATTGTGATGAATGTCACGGATGCTGCGTGCCAGAATACCGATCTCATCTTCACGTTTCAGGTATTTTTCCTCCACACGCTGCGTAAAATCGCCCTGTCCCATTTTTTTTGCAAACAGCGCAGATCTTTTGACGCCCGATGTAATGTCGAATGTAAGATACAGTACCCATATATCCGTGAGTATACACATAATAACCATAAAATAGAAAAACTGATCCTGTTTTGCTTTCTTTTCCTGCTGCATTTTCTGCAATATCGGCTGCAGTTCCTGTTGTATTTCTTCCTGGGAATATTCCGGATGTTCCTCACTTACATATTCTTCCATGCTGGCGATCGCATCATTACGGATAGCACCCATATTTTTATCTCCGACAACTACTCCATATGATCCGATTATTAAAATCTCAATAATCAGAATCGTCATTTTTACCTTTAATGATACTTTTCCACTTAGGGTCACATCAATATCCTCCTTTGTTCTTTCTGATTTATTCTCATAAACGGTCCTATATTGGTTTCATTCTACTATCATTTAATTTTGATTGCAATATACATCTTTGACAATTTATCAGGCTTTTGTTTCCTGTCTGGTGTATTCCAGTCATGAATTTTTAAATTCATAGGACGTAATTTCCTATGAATTTAAAAAAATACGGCATATCCTGCCGGACACACCGCATTTTCATATTTCTGTTTATTTTAATGCTGCAGGATTGATCTTCTTTGTGCGGATATCCTCTTTTAACAGTGCAAGGAAATCTTCCCTGGAAACTGTGGTGGAATTCTGCTCTCCATGCAGTCTGTAGCTTACGGTTCCGTCAGCTGCTTCGTTCTTACCAAGTACTAACAGATACGGCACTTTCTCCATCTGTGCTTCACGGATACGGTAGCCGAGTTTCTCGTTTCTCTCATCGATCTCAACACGGATTCCGTTATCATCGAGATATTTGTATAAGTCATGTGAGTATGCGTTAAGTTCCTCATCCTCATTTTTTACCGGAAGGATCTTAGCCTGAACCGGAGCTAACCATAACGGCAGGTTTCCTTTTGTCTCCTCTAAAATATATGCCATGAAACGGTCGAGGGAACCTAAAATCGCTCTGTGTAAAACAACCGGTGTTTTCTTGGTTCCGTCACTGTCAATATAGGACAGATTGAATTTTGCCGGCAGACAGAAGTCTAACTGGCAGGTGGAAAGTGTATACTCATTACCGATCGCCGGTTTTACGTTTACATCCAGTTTTGGTCCGTAGAAAGCAGCCTCACCGATCTCCTCTGTATACTCAATACCGATATCATCAAGTACTTTGCGGAGTGCGTTCTCTGCGTTGTTCCACATCTCATCATCATCATGATATTTTACTTTATCTTCCGGATCTCTTAGGGAGAGTACACAGCGGTAATCTGTGATATTGAAATCTTTGTAAGTATCAAAGATCAGCTCAACCACTTTTGCAAACTCTGATTCGATCTGCTCCGGTGTTACAAATAAATGTGCATCATTCTGGCAGAAATGTCTTCCTCTCTCGATACCCTTTAAAGTTCCACTTGCCTCAAAACGGAAGTCATGTGCGATCTCACCGATACGGATCGGAAGATCTTTATAGGAATGCATTCTGTTTGCGTAGATCATCATGTGATGCGGGCAGTTCATCGGACGGAGTACGAAAGACTCTCCCTCAACTTCCATTGCCGGGAACATGTTCTCTTTGTAGTGATCCCAGTGCCCGGAAGTCTTATACAGGTTT
>OGRJ01000738.1_pt1 | contig 30160 bp, 30 predicted proteins | sample 1553411 | NCBI WGS metagenome assembly OGRJ01 (sample SAMEA2580084, study PRJEB22360) | human gut metagenome | biome: human gut; feature: human-associated habitat; material: faeces | place: Denmark | collected 2008/2010
CCATCTCCCGTGAAGAGGTGTTGGGTTCGAGTGCTGTGGACAATGCTCCACCAAACGTAAGGCCGTTTACCTGAAAAGGTAGGCGGCTTTTTCTTGTATCTACGTGCTTTTTGATATGCGAAAGTGAAACGAATTCACTTTTGCATATTGATAATGAAACGTATAGGAGGCCCCCTTTTCAGTCGTTTGTAGCAAGTTTGTAGCAGATCTGTAGCAAAATTCGGAGAGGAACGGCAAAATGGCTCTGTAAACCCGATTTTTGCGAATTTTTGGGTGTAAAATTTTATCCTTGGATTTTTTGCAGAATGACGGTGGTGCTTTTCATTCGGATTCTGATGCCGTATAATAAAGAAAAGATCATGGATGAAAGGAGAAATCGCTGTGCGCTACACCATCCGGCATTTTGATTTGCCGCTGCTTACCTTTGAAGCAAACATGGACAGTGCGGATACTGACCTCCATATTATAAAGGTCTACGAAGAAAACCGTTCCTTTTTACCTTTGAACCTGACTGTATCAGAAGATGGTGTAGAACGCTGGCTGCGGCATCGCACAATTCCGAAGAACCGAGCGTATGTAGACGCTCTGCTCTCTAAGGTGGGGCTTTCTTTGAATCGACCGCTTGGAATTATTGCAGCCAATAAAGGTCTTTCACTCAATGATTGCTTTTGGGTAGATGCAGAGGGCTCCGGTGACACCTTTGAAAAAGTAAATCTTTACGATAACCGATTCAGTCAGGTGCTGGCAGCAATCGCCTTTACAGGATATGGCAGCAGCATACGAACTTCGCTTGCGTCCTGCCCGGAGTTCTCGACCAACGGGATGCTGCCAAAATGCTGGCGCAGACAAAACGGAAAAATCTATCTTTATAAAGGTGGCACGTCAGGGTTCAGTAATCTGGGATTTGAACCGTACTCGGAAATGTATGCTTATCAAGTTGCACAGGTGATGGGCGTGAATGCGATTCGCTACACTCTGACAAAAGATCTGAAAAAGACGCTTTGTTCCAAGTGTGAGCTGTTCACCAGCAAAGAGTATTCTTATATTCCCATCGGACAGCTTGTACCCAAAGGTGGAATAAAAGCAATTTTTGCGTATTATCAGACGTTAGGTCAGAACTTTGTGGATGCGCTGGAAGATATGCTGGTCTTTGATGCGATCATCTGCAACACTGACCGCCACTATGGAAACTTTGGTGTGCTGGTAGATAATAAGACCAACACGATTGCGGCACCCGCACCGCTGTTTGACCACGGAAACTCGCTGTTCAGTCTGGACGGAACGGATCTTTGGGACAACCAGAAAGCATTTGATGAATATGCCCGCACACTGCTTCCACTTGCATACGATGATTTCTTTGCAGCTGCAAAGAGCGCAATGAAACCGCGTCACCGTGCAATGCTCCATAAGCTGCTGGATTTCCATTTTGACCGCAGAGCGACACGTTATAATCTGCCGCCAAATCGCTTGAAGATGATCGAAAAAGAGGTACAGCGCAGAGCAAGAGTGCTTTTAGGGTAAAAAGGAAATCGCCAAACGTGAGAGATTTTTCTCTCATGCATTGGCGATTTTTTGTATATCTGAAGCCGTCACACCGTGCCAGTTCATCGTGCTGAGGGCATTGACATATTCCTGCGAGACTTCCTTGTTGGGAATCCTGAAAATATCATTGTATTCATTATACTCTAATCCATCAGGAAGCACAAGAACGGGTTGATCAAAGCGAAAAGAAAACATCTTGTGTTGTGCATAGCGTAATTCTCATATAAAGCTCTTGCATGTATACTCCTGCGGGAGTATAATTAGAGCGAGGAGGTGGTTCTGTGGAAAAAACAATTTATCACGGTTCGGATCATATTATTGAAAAGCCAAAGTTCGGCTATGGCAAGCCCTACAATGACTATGGCATCGGCTTTTACTGCACTCAGAACCCCAACATGGCCAAAGAGTGGGGCGTTGGCATCGACCACAATGGCTACGCTAACCGGTATAAAATCGAATGCGACGGTTTGACCATTCTGGATTTGAACGCTCCCGGTTACACGATGCTGCATTGGCTGACGATTCTTTTGGAGAACCGCGAATTCGATACTTCTGCCCCGCTGGCCGCAGAAGCCAAAGAATACCTGATGAACACTTTTCACCTCGACTATAAGTCTGCTGATATCATCATTGGCTACAGGGCAGATGACAGCTATTTTTCCTTTGCATCCGATTTTATCAACGGCGCAATCTCTTACCGCCAGTTGTGCAATGCCATGCGCTTGGGCAAGCTGGGGCAGCAGTTCGTGCTGAAAAGCAAAGCGGCCTTTGAACAGCTGGAATTTCTCGGCTATGAGACCGCAGACTCTAAAGAATGGTATAAGAAAAAGGCTTTCCGTGATCAGACAGCCCGCCGCCAATATTTTGACGTGGAGCGCAACCGCCGTCAGAGGGGAGACCTTTATATTACCACGATTCTCGACGAGGAGATGAAGCCCAATGATCCACGCTTACGATAAAAGCTATCTTTCTGCTGCACAGAAAAATCTTGCCCGGATGTTGGATTATCTTGTCAACGATCTGCATTATCCGTTGGAGACGGCATGGCAGTGGTTTGTGACCAGTGAACTGTCTGCCCGGTTCGAGCAGGGGGATTGTTCTGTGTTGGTGGGCTTGTCCGGTGTAGAACTTGCCCGCGCTGTACTGGAGCAGGCGGGCGAAGTCGTGCCTATGCAGAAACCCTCGTATGCCTACGACCGCAGCCCGGAATACTGGACAGGTTGGGCTCTTGCCTATTACCAGTGGCTGACCAGTCTGCGCTTTGCGGAGATTGAACAGGCAGTGTCTATCACGAAAGTGCGGCTGCTGTATACGCCCTACCACGAGATGGATGTACGGCAGTTTGCAGACAAGATGAACGAGTTGTACCGTGCGGCAAAGCCGGAAACAAACCTGAAAGCCATGCGCACATTGGCCGGATTGAGCCAATCGGAACTGGCAGTACAGGCTGATGTGCCTGTGCGTACCATCCAGCAGTACGAACAGCGACAGAAGGACATCAATAAAGCACAAGCAGAAACGCTGCTTCGCCTTGCGCGTGCGCTGAATTGCAACGTAGAGGATCTGATGGAGAAAGTTCTACCGCTGAATTTTATCGCAAGGCAAGAAAGTAGTGCAACATGAAAACAGCATATTTGCGATATGCAATTCAACGCTGTTGCCGTTGCATTAAAAAGTTGAATTGCAATAAATAAGAATGAAGCGATGAGACCTGACACAGATTGTGCAAAAAAAGAAAGCTGCCATCCATGAGAGAAAGATTCTCACGGATTGGCAGCTTTTCTCTTTGAAGTTGTTATTCCTTCGTTGTGGTCAGAACTTCATCATTGACCAGCTGATTGGCCTTATCAAAGGCTTCGATCATCTGGGTCGCGTTCGGATGGAGATAGACTTCATCCAGCGTTTTGGATTTGGACGTGTGCCCGACAGCGCGTTTCAGGATATCCTTGTTGACGCCTGCGCGGTCACAAAGGCTGGCGTAGGTATGGCGGGTGGTGTAGGGCGTATAGGTGGCAAGCTTCCCGGCAAACTCCGGTTTGCGCTTACCATTTTCGTCGTAAGGATTCGGCTGGATGCCGATTTCCTCCAGGAAAGGATAGAACTTGCGGTTACGCCAGTTCTTTTCGTTCCAGAAACCGCCTTTTCCATTGGGAAAGAGCGGACCGTTTTCCACAGAGGTGGCATACGCATGTTCAAAAACCGGAATGCCAAAGTCGAGAATGGGAATGATGCGGTTGCGTCCGGCCTCGGTCTTGCAGCCGCCGATCAGATAAGCACCGGATTCCGTGCGGTGAAAATCTTCGTGTTTGAAGTGCAGCAGCTCATAGATACGCACTCCGCAGGCCAGAAGAGCAATTACCATCTGCCCGATGGGCGTGTTCTTCTGGCTCAGGATCAGCGTCATCTGTTCGTCCGTGAAAATCTCGCGTTCCGGAGATTTGCGTCCTTCGACTTTCAGGACAGATGCAAGGTTGGCATCCACGACACGCCAGCCAATGGCTGTGCGATACAGCTTACTGATAAGAGTACGCTCTTTTTCCAACATACTTTGAGACAGGCCGTTATCGGCCATCTTATCAAGGATGTTTTGGAAGTCTTGCGCATAGAGGGCGGCAATTTTGAAGTGCCACAGTGGACGAAGATATTTCCACGCAATGTCATAGAGCTCGCGAGCCTTATCGGACCGGCCCTTATATTCACGGGACTCTTTGAACATCCGGAAGCAGTCCTGCAGGGTAGAGTCCTGATAGGGTGTGGCCGGACGCTTCATCATTTCGGCGCGGACAGCTTCTGCTTCTTCACGGGTGACGTAGGTGCCAACAGCCTTCATGACTGTAATTCCGGTGTGAGGATCAGGGATCGGCATTCGGAGCAGCCATGGTTTCCGGCGTGTTCCGGACATTCGTGTGATGCTGCCATTGCCAGACGAGGCTTTCAGCCGGGGCGATTCTCGTTTGGCTGGAACGGCAGGTGGAGCTACTGTACCGGGGGATGGCGCTGTGCCAACGGGATGCCCGCAGGCAGAGCAGAATTTAGCGGTATCTGAGATTTGATGACCGCAATTTTCACAGAACATAGATCTGAACCTCCTATTGATTTAAACTTGCTTCAAAAATGCCCCCGGCATCTGGAGGATGCCGAAGGCGGATGGTCGAATTAGTTGCGGGTGCGGGAGAGCTGGTAATCCAGGCTCTGCTCAGCCGTGAGCCCCTTCTGGATAAAATGTACCAAATTCGGGTAAAAGATGTAGATACGTGATCCGTTCGGTACATGGCTTATGTAACCGGCGGCTACGAGGTTGCGGAGACTGTGGTATGTTATATCATAACCTTCGCTCCGTGCACGACGTGCGGCACCTGTTAGTGTAAGAAAATCCTGCGGCTTATTAACCATAATTTTTCTCTCCTTTCGTAAACTGATGGAAAGCACAGGTGGCTTTTCATAATAAGCATATCTTTTTGAGATATAGGACTCTTAAAGGGCGATTAAGGGTACCAGGGAAGATCTGGCATTTTTGAGAAGTCATAACGCTCCAAAGAATGCAAATCGGGTTGTACTTCCTCATATTGGGCGTTTAAAGTGGGAACGACATAGCCGCAGTTAAAAAATTGACTCTGGTCACGCAGCGTGATAGCACTACAATCGATGTATTCACAATCGCCGGAAGTGTGACATGGAGGCGCTGTAAAGAAAATTGGGGCGCCCATAGTTGAAAGCAGATCAGCGTACTCGGGAGAAACAGGGTTTTCAAAAAATCCATCTGGGATGTTCATGATAAATCCTCCTTAAAAATGATTGACAAGCGAAGCATTTAAAGCTTTACTTATATTACAAGAATACTTGGTTATAAATTTCTGCCTTTGAATGCTGGCAATGGAGTCAGGTGCTCGATTTCGACAAGGAAGCCGATGCAATATCTTCCAGATGACTGACGTTCACACAAATAGGAGCACGAGTTGGCTTAGTGTCTTCTCCAATATAGATAGGTCCTTGAAAAACGCACTGCCCAACATCCAAATTTCGTAAAAGGTCAGAAATCTCAGCCCGATGCTGTGGAGAAGAGAGAAGCTCGGCATAGTACTTCACCTCCAAAAGTGCCGGGTGAAAGAAAAGCTTGTGGTTCGCCTGGCAGAGCATCGTTCTTTCGGACGCGTTAAACTCACGGATACTCTGGCTGGCAAGGATCACATTCAGAGAGTATTTTCTTCCTTCTGTCAGGATTTTGCCAAGATAACAGTCTTTGTCGATGGAGAGGTTCTGCATCTCATCTATGTAGATGTAGCGTGGCGGTTGTCCTCCCTGCGATGCAGTGCGGAACTCGTCAAAAAGAAGTAAGTCAACAATCACGTTCTTGAAGAGGGGCGGAAACTTGCTTAGGCCGATGTTTTCGATGCCGAAAGAATGGTTGACAGGTTGATGCCTGAAAATATTGTGCCGCAGAAGCGGCGCAAGATGAGCGGCTGCATTTCTTGACGCTTTCGTGCCAAATCCCTCAAGGGTTTTATGAACTGCTGGAAAAATATCTGGATTATTATCACGGTCGGAAATCGCATGTTCAAGAGCTTCCGAGAGGGCAGCTGTTGAAGAACAGCTTAATCTGAGGTGATTAGCTATAATATTGGAAAGCGTATAACTTAAATCTGCAGGTGATTCCATAGTTCCATCCGCATAGTGCAGTGGCTCGAAAAGCGTTGTTGGAATGGGCGTGTTGTATGCATCAATTTGTGAGGACAGATGTTCAAATGACTTTCTGAAAATTGGAAAGAGATGTTCCGGGGCAGAGGAGTTATGAATATCGATGCTGCGGACGCTATAGCTCTGATTGGCCTTTTGCAGCACGATACTTTGGGCAGCAACACTCTTTCCGTAGCCGGATTCACCGAGGATAACATAAGAGTCGTTATCCTGTCCGGGGATGCTTTTCGTGAAAACGGATAGCTCTTGGCCTCCTTCGCAGTACTTTCCTATGTAGGTTTGTGATAGCATTGGCATAATAATCAAACTCCTTTTGTTTTTTAGACTTCAACAAGGTCACGACTTCCGGGTTGATGCAGGTTGCTTCTTAGAAGTGTCCGAAAGCGAAAATCTTTCGGTTCGTTTGGTGCAAGGGTGAGAGTTTTTGGGACTGATCCAGAAAGCACGCCGGTAGTTTTCAGACGATTGAGCACATCGGACGGCATGTAGGACGAGAGATGTGCTTTGATGATTTTTTTCAAAAGGGCAGTCGATGTATAATAATAGGTATCATCATAGAGAATCTCTCTCTGGCAGTCAAAGCTGCTATCGACATCTTCAAGTGGACGAAAATAAATCATATTGCTTCGCCGAGCGGCATAGAGTGCGTTCCGGAAAGGTGCAAGGATGCTGCCAGTGTCGAGCTTATCCCAGTAGCAGGCGTATGTCTCAAGGCTATTGTCACAACGAATCGGAAAAGGTTGAGGCGGTATCTGTATAGAGTAGTGCCACTTTATAATGGACACTATTGCAGATAACGTTGCGATTTCCTGTTGCACAGAACAATCTTCACCATATTTATTGGAAGCTTCAATGAAACATCGCTCCACTTCTGAATTGAACGCATCCGCATTATTCAGAATCGACTTTATCAGGCATCCAACAGAATTGATAGACCCAGCCCCAGTACAAGGCTCGATAAAATCTTGTATTGGCAAACAAAAGGTTCGTTGCCGTGGGGTAAGATCAGCGGAGACAACTATATACAGCGGATGTTTTTGACTGCTTTGCATGGAATCCAGAAGTGCTTGATAATTCTTATCACGACTGTAAGCATTGGCAGATTCATTGAAGCTTGTGTCTTCGGCACGAATCCATACAATGGGGCGGTTACGTAAGTTTTCTAGCTTTTTCTTAAAGATGAGGGGCGTTTTATCAATGCTCAAATCTGTACATTGATACTTATGGGTCAGTATGCAGAATGGGCGACGAATCCACATCTTAGAGGGCAATCGCCCTTGAAGGATTGCGTATAGTGATACGAGCTGGTACATTATCACATCGGGTGTGGGTGAAATCGTGAAGCTCAGTAGCACAGTATTAAGGTCAACCCATTCACTCTCTTGAAATCCCCAGTGCTTTTCAGAAAAATACCATCCGGGAGAGTATTTTATCTGTGGTGGAATGGAATCGCGTGTAGCTGCGGTATGCCGGGCAATCAGCTCGCCACAAACGGTAGGAAGAAGATGTGCGATGACAATAAATCCGTTGTCGCGTAGCAAATTGTAACGGTGCAGGGCACTGCAAGCAGCATCGACTATGACGCTTTTGTGTTCTCCTGTAGGAGTATCGAACGTATATTTGATGGATTCTTTTTTTGTGTCATGTTCTATGATTTTTTGCGCTCGTAGATTTCGGCAAGGGCTAAATGGTTTTACAATAGTATTTTCCCCATTGCTGCACTGGTAAGTTAAACAACCCTGAAAGTCCTCAACTAAAGCACAGTTATCAAATCGAAGTCGCTGTTTTCTGAAAGCTTTCTGGACATCGCTCTCCCATTCCTCTTGCAGCTTTTGAATTTTGGCTTCAACAGGATTGTTTTGAAAAGCAGCACTGGGTTGAGCCTGCATGACAGATTGTTGGGAGTAAGGCGAGAACGATGGCTGCGGTTGGTTCAAAGATGCAGATGGTATATAGTTAGGTGGGAACTGCTGTGGCGTAATAGTTTGTGATTTGGAACGAACGATTCTTTTTTGTGGCGGAGTGGGTGTAGCTGAATCATCGTAGGGGCTTCCATCAGGTTTTTGAATGGCGGAAATCATGCCGCTATTATTTAAGGAATTCATAGCGAGGCTCCTTTCATATAGGATGAATGGCGGACTGCGGGCAGTTTGTCCGGTCACTTTCCGGGGATATGCTGCTCGCTAATTTAGTTGTCAAGGGACGGAGAAGAAGAGGCTGAAGGCTTTCTTCTGTAAATAGGATAACACATTGACAACTGGGACAAATGGGGTGAATTTACATTGAGTGGGTGTAAATATGTAAAAACAGTATTGTTTGAGATTGATATGCGATTAACAATCTTTGGTGACGTCTCAAGTCTATAACAGGAGCTCTAGAAAGGAAAATTAAGCGGTATGAATGGCATCGACAATCTGACTCTCTATAAAACTGTAGACGAACTCCAAGAAAGTAAAAATAGCATTGAAAGGCGTACGGGAATTGATTTTTCAAAAAATGTACAGCAGTTCGATTTACTGCTGGATATCATTGGGGAGGAAACACCAGAAACCGAAGAAAAAAGGCAAGTTGAAGTAGTTGAACAGATATTGGAAGCAGTGTGGCCTAAAAATTTATTTGAAGCATATTGCAGCGATAAAGACAACATCGTGCAAGCCGTATATTCTAATATGATCGCAATTGTCTTGTTTTCATTAAAATACCTTTTGGCAGATGAAATTATTGAAGACGAGTATGATTCGAAATTACAACGGTGGCTTGATATGAAAAGTGGTGAAGAGGAAGAAACGTTTGAATGTTATGAGAGGATGAAAAGAACAGTATCAAATAAAATAAAAAAGATTGCTAAAAATGTTCGAAAAAGTAAGGATGACTATGAGCAAAACTTGAGGTTGCCAATCCAATTGCCACAAAGCACACATAAAAAGAAAATTTTAAAATCACTTATGAAAAAAATAGTTGAATTGGAGGCGAATTCGGCACAAGAAAATGGTGCTGACGGCAAGTCGGATTCAAAGCAGAAAAAGAGAACAAATAGCATAAGTTGGAACATTCTAAAACTAGCAGAAAAAGAAGAAAATGTTGCAAATTTTAAGAAAATAAACGCTAATGAAAAAAGAAGTATAAAAAAGATATATGAAACTTTGTGCAGAGAAATCACAGAAGTTTCAATGAGAAAAGTCGAAGATACAGATAAAGCTGAAAAGGTAATGTTAGAGCTTGCGTATGAGTGTGTTTTTCATGCCAAAAGTATTTCTGCATTAGAAGATGGAGATGGAACAAAAATTGACTTATTGGGGAGGACGATTGTTCCGATAGGGTTTTATGTGCGGAAGTTCAAATTTGGCAACGAGGAACAGTGCATCGGCTTTCGGAATATTTACTGCGCTACATTAAAAAGCATGATGATTTATGTTGTTGAATACGCAGGTAGTGTCCTGCAAAAGAAGCAGAAGGAAATTTCACAAAAAGATAAAGTTTTGATGGCATATGAGATTGTATGTAATTATGTGAAAAGTAGATATAAGGAATATTATGAGGCAGCATTTGACGAAAAAAATAAAATAAAACTTGATCTTAACGCACCAAATATTGGCGAACATATTTGGGCTGTTATGAACATTCTCTTTTACTGTGAAAAGTATAATAAGGAAAATCAATATTTATGTAGCATTGAAACGGAAGGCGTTCCATATATTCGTCCAGAATTTCCCAAAGTAGCCAAATGCAATGAAAGTAAGAAATGCGGAAAAATAAAATACAAGGTTCCTGAAAGCAAAGGAAAAAAGCTGGAAATATATTTTTCAGTGATGACATCTGATGGCATTTTAGATGAGATAAAAGAGCTCAATGCAATAAAAGTGGCAAGAGAAAATGAAGTGAGTCGATTAAGGGAGATTTTTGAAGAAAACCAAAAGAATGAGGGCGATTTGTTTCAAAAAGATATCTTGGCATTTGAAAATTGGGAGAAAGGATTCTCATTAAGTGATTTTAGGGTTGAGATATTTTCGGATGATAAATTTACACTTGTTATATCAGGAAAACAATCTCCTAATATAATGAAAAGTATATTAACTGCTTGTGGAATGAAAGTGGATGGACGAACTAAAAAGATTTCAGCAAATCAAATGACACTGATAACATTATGTCAGGTTATGGATAAAGCTGAAATAATGTGTGATCCATGGGCCGAAAGGACGGTGCTAAAGGTTCGACTAGGCAAATTGAATTTGGGAGGGTTGATGAATTTTGAACTTGGAATAGAAAAAAGAACAGTGCTTACCAATAGAGATAAAATTGCTAGAGATAGCTTTGAAAAGTACAATTTATTAGAGACTTCCGACACTTCTAAAAAAAATCCGGAACTAAAATGACTAAAAAACTAGTCAAACTAGTTGAACGGGGAAAAGTTCTTTTTTAGAACTGTAGGAACAGTATTTATATAACAGGGTATTAGGCATAAAAGAGGGCAACCACGTAAGTGGTTGCCCTTTCTCTGTATCTGGTATGATTTGACATTCGGCAACAGTATAGTAAACCATCAAAGGAGGATTGGCCGTTATGTTTGATTATTATGATACTCTGATAACCCCGGAAGAAGTTGCCGATATGCTGGGATGTGGTATGAATACCACCTATAAGCTTTTGAAGTCGGGAAAAATAAAAGCTATGAGGATCGGTCGAGTTTGGAAAATTCCTAAGAGAGCAGTACAAGAATATATTGTGCAGGAAGCTCATATGAAAGCTACTGGATGGTAATACGAAAAATGCCCACATGGATAATGACTCCATGTGGGTTTTCTGTTGCTTGAAAATAATGTTTGATAGAGGAATGCACATGTAGATAATCCAATGTTAATGCTAAATAATGCATGGAGCAGAAGGAAGGTAGAAGTTGATCTTTATTAAAGGCACTAACATTAGAATAAAGCGGCCGAATGGAATAGTTGTAGTACAAACGGTCTCACAAGAATGGCCGAATGTGTAGTGTATATACATTTGGCTATTCTTGCTAAGGGGAGGCGGATGCCGTCATAAATAATATTTTATTTTTGTTTTTTCTGAATTTGTTCGCATGAAACTCTATGGATAGAAAGAAGGCAATTATAATGGGAGATACTGTTAATATACGATTGACCGCTGAAGATAAAATTCATCTACAACAGAGAATGGATGAAACTGGTAAAAAAGCAACAGAAGTATTTAAGAGTGCAATCTACTTTACTGAAATAGATGCAGACCTTGTTGATGAAATCATATCTAATATTGGAAATTATGCGAGTGAAAAAAATTGGGAAGGAGTAAAAGAGGAGGTTCATAGGTATGTGTTATATCGAACTCAAAAATGATAAGTATGAAACTTCGGAGGACTTAAAACATTTATTGCAATATATTCTTAGATTAGATAAGACAGCAGAAGATAGTCAAAGAGCGAATACTATAACAAATACCTTAGCAGGTTGTCAGCCAGCGATGATTCCCAATGAATATTTGTGTGATCCAAGTGCCGTTTATAACCTGATGCTTTTTGAAGTCAGGAGAAGACATAAAGGTATTCCGCAGTTTGCAAAACACCGCATTGTTTCTTTCGCGGCAACGGATTGTATTCTGCCACAGGATGTAGTATCTCTGGCAGAAAGAATAGCAAGTATCTATGCAAGGAATGGCTTTATTACAGCTTACGGAATTCATGCGGATAGATTTAATGTACATATTCATTTTGCAGTTTGTGCAGTATCGTTTCAAACACAGAATATGTTTCATATTCAGTGGGAAGCTGAGAGAAAAATGCTCGTGTCAGCAACAAATCAGTGGAAATCTGAGTTCGACGAGATGCTTCAAAATAATATCAAAATGAGGCAGTCAAGAGAAGCTGCATTGTATGGTGACGATATCGTTCGATACGGAAGCGTTCCGATAACTGCAAAAGGTCAAATGGTGCAAAATAGACGAGCTAAAATAGGTAAATAAAAAAGGAGATAGCACAATGGATAAGTTTGATGAAAAAGTGATCGGTTACGATTCGATAAAAGAAACGCTGCGGCAGATAGCAGATGTTCTTAAACGGCCGGAGGCTTATAAAGAAAAAGGGGTGTCCATGCCAAGAGGACTTCTGATGGAGTCTGCCCCCGGACTAGGAAAGAGCCTGATGGCATCGATATTGATGGAAGAGTCTGGACGAAAATCCTTCGTCTTTCGAAGGATCAACGAAGGAAATACATTTCTGGGTGAGATGAAAGATATCTTTGACGTTGCAAAAGAAGAGGCACCGAGTATACTGCTCTTAGAAGATCTGAACCTTTATGTGGAATCCAATTCTCCCTATGCTCCGGAATGGGCTTGTTTACAAGCCTGTATTGACGAGACAAGCGATGCGGATATCTTTGTAATTGCCACGACAAATGATACAAGGTACATGCCGCAAAGTTTATTAAGACCGGGAAGATTTGACTATATTCTGAATTTGAATCCACCACTTGGTAAAACGGCAGAAGACATTGTAAGCTATTATCTTCATGATAAAAATCTGGCGAAAGATGTACAGATCTCTGATATCGTAAAGGCTATGCCGCAGGTGAGCTGTGCAACGCTTGAAACGGTAATGAACCTTGCTGCGCTGAATAGTGTCTATCAAGGTCATGAGCACATCCAGAAGGAAGATATCACAGAAGCTCTTCTTCAGGTGGTATATAAACTCCAAAAGACGGATAAGGAAACCGACTCCACAGAGTTGCAGAAGATTGCAGTACATGAAGCTGCCCATGCAGTGGTCGGAGAAGTTCTTCACCCCGGAAGCATTGGAATTGTCACGGTTCGCGGAAGCCAAGGTGTAATTGGTGGTATGGTAAATGGCTGTGCTACTTATGCACAAAATGAGGAGGAATTTCTGGATGAAGTAACCAAAATATTGGCAGGCAGAGCGGGTGTGTCTCTGATCTATGGTGTTATGGATATTCAGGCATCGGCCGATATAGAGCAAGCAGATAAGCTCATGGATATTTGGCAGTGTCGCTTTGCAGGTGGTGGCTTCGTAGGAATTGAATCAGGGGACAACAGAATGTCCGAGCAGAGACTTTCTTATAATGAAGCCATCAAGTCAGCAAAACTGGAAGAACTTTACCGCAGAGCATATAAGATTCTCCATAATAATAAGTGTTTTCTGCTTGCTGTGCAGCATGGTCTTCTGGAACATGAAACGCTTCTGAACAGTGACCTTGCAAAAATTCGGGAATCTTGTATCTAAAACCTATTATTCAAAATGATAAAACGGGGCTGTTGCACACGCCCCAACAAAAAAGACCAGAGTTATTTAGCCAAAAGGCTTTACAACTCTGGTCTTTTGCTTTAACGTTAACAGTGCTAATGAAACGGATAAAGCAAGAACAGCATATCGAAATTCAGGAGAAAAGTCAATAGCTAAAATTTCGAATGCAGACAGAAATTCAAATCGACAAACATCATGCTCTCTGTCAGGCAAGCGGCCAGCTTGAGGAACTGGACTATACAAAATTGCATTTCGCTTATTCGGGAATCCGAAAATCGCAGATCGAGCCGCGGGTGTTATTCAAGGTGTTGGTATGTTTTCAATATTTTGATCGTTTGACACTGGTTTTCCACATCTTTGTGCCGAGAGAGCAAGAAAAAGGGCTGCTGCACTGGCTTCTATACCCTACAAAAAGTCCGTGAGGTGGTGAATGATAGTTACAGCTACTCCAGCGACTATGAGGTAATCGGCAAGCTAAAGCAATTTGCTGATCGGTATGGCGTCTGCGTCCTGATCGTCCACCCACCAGAAAGCAGCCTGCGGGAGACAGCTTTGAGATGATCTCGGGGACCACGGGCTTGCTGGGGTGTGCAGATGGTGCGCTCCTGATGCAGAAGGAGAAGCGAACAAATAGCAAGGCCACCTTGGAGGTGGTAGGCAGAGACCAGCCGGATCAGCGGTTGTATCTGAGCAAAGACCAAGAGAGCCTAGTTTGGGTGCTTGACCATGCAGAAAATGAGCTTTGGAAACAGCCTCCAGACCCGGTACTGGAAGCCGTAGCAAAAATCGTATCTGCTGACAACCGGGAATGGGAAGGCAGTCCCACCGAACTGGCCCAGGCGATTCAAACGGATATGGCGGTAAATCGGCTCACCAAACATCTGAATGTGAATGCCAGCCGTCTGCTGGAAGAACATCAAGTGAGGTACGAGAACAAAACCAAACATGCTGGACGGCGTATCCGGCTGACCTACATGATGGTGGAAGCACCTGCGTTTGAAGTAATCGAGTAAAGCGCGACGCTCGCAACGGTCGCGATGGTGTTTTGAGGGGTACTCCCAGCACCGTTGCGACCGTCGCCACCGTCGCGGGAAAGAAAAACTGGGGTGGTATTTTGCCACCCTAGCTTCTTGGGCTACGCTGTTTCACGGTAGCCTCAAAAACAATAGGATGGAACGATTTGTTCCACCCCTCAGAAGCGTTCGGAGAACGCGTAGCCACAGAATGAAATCCTGTGTTCAAAAGAGGTTTGGGGGCGCTGCCCTCAACAAGCAGACGGTAGGAAATGTGAGTGTGTATTAACACTCGCATTGCTTGCCGGATTTATGTGTGGCTATCCACACGCATTGCTTGCCTGTCGTATCTGACCAGAAATCAACAGATACCGAAAATGGGGCTTGAAATCGCACTGCTTAAGATATAAGTACGTGATTGCATTATTCGCAAATGCGCTGTATAATAAAGTTGTATATTTATATTCCCTGTAAGAAAAGGTGGCCGATATGGATTACATGAACGCAAAAGAAGCCGCTGATAAGTGGGGACTTTCCGTGCGGCGAGTTCAAGTCCTCTGCGAACAAGGTAGAGTTGATGGTGTCGAGCGGTTGGGCAATGTCTGGCTAATTTCTAAAAGCGCAGAAAAGCCGTTGGACGGACGTACTCGTGAAGTGAAAAAGCAGAAACAACAGCCGAAATAACGTTGTTCAGGAGGAACTAAGATGACAAATCTCGAACGAGCAATAAAAGATGGTTATGCACATATTATTGGAGAAAAAGGCAAAGAGAAAATCACATATGTTTCTTCTGATAACCATGTAGAAAATTATAGCGATCCGGAAGAAAAGGTTCGTGCTGAATTTTGGGCTGAGCTGATTTATAAATACGAATACCCGGTCAATCGGATTAAAATAGAAGTGACTGTACCTGATCGTCTGCCGACAGATCGTGCGGATATTGTTGTTTTCCGTGATGACGAGTGCAAGCGTCCCTATGCTGTGGTTGAGTGTAAAAAAGACGGTGTTACGGATGCCGAATTCAACCAGGCGATAGAGCAGGGCGTTGGCAATGCTACTTGGGTGAAACTTCGGGCTGACTATGTTGTAATTATCGCTGGTGGCACTCGTCGTGTTCTGGATGTTACCGATAAATTCGGCGCATTGGAGCGTGAGCAAAATATCCTGGCTGATTTGCCTCATGCATATGGAAAGCCCCAAGAATTTAGATTCTATAAGGGAAGCGAAAATGATATTAAGCCGGTAGACCGAGAAGATCTCATTGCTGCTATTAAGAAATGCCACCAAACGCTGTGGGGTGGTGGTCGCCTTTCCCCGCCGACTGCTTTTGGAGAACTGTGCAAATTAATCTTCGTAAAAATCAGTGATGAGCAAAAACCTCGAAAAAAAGGTGAGCCTTACCAGTTTCAGATAAAGACGCACGAGCCTGCTTCTAAACTGGCTGAACGAATCAATGCTTTGTACGATGAGCAGAAAAAGAAAGACCCTGAAGTCTTTACTGACTCTATCAAAGTGGATGATCGAGTGTTACGGACGGTAGTTTCTCATCTTGAAGCGATCAATCTGCACGAAACAGACCTTGATGTAAAAGGTGTGGCATTTGAGCAATTCATGGATGGATTCTTCAAAGGCGATTTTGGCCAATATTTTACGCCTCGTCCGATCATTGAGTTTACTGTAAAGATGATGGAGCCGGAACACGACTGGGATGTGCTGGATACTTCCTGTGGGTCGGGTGGGTTCTTGCTGTATGCACTGGATTATATTCGCCATCAGGCTACCGAGTATTACGAAAAAGGCAGTGCTGACTACTATCGTTATTGGCATGATTTTGCGGAAAAACACCTCTACGGAATCGAAATCAATGATGAGATTGCACGTGTCGCAAAGATGAATATGATTGTGCATGATGATGGACATACCAATGTCATTAGCTGCGATGCACTGCAAAGCATTGAAACTATTGCAGCACATAATCCTGGTTTTCAAAAAGATAAGTTTGATTTGATTTTGACCAATCCTCCGTTTGGTTCTACGGTAAATGGGGCCGAAAAACCGTATCTCAGTACCTTTGAGTTGGGTAACACCTATGATAAAAAAGGAAAAGCAAAGCCCAGAAAAAACCAGAGTTCGGAAGTCCTGTTTGTTGAACGCATTTATGAGTTCCTCAAACCGGGTACAGGAAAAGCAGCTATTGTTTTGCCGGATGGGATTTTGACAAATAGCTCTTCCCAATATGTACGAGATTTCATTTTAGAGAGGTTCCAACTATTAGCGGTTGTGAGCCTGCCTCAGTGTGCCTTTGCGCATTTTGGCGCTGGTGTAAAGGCTTCTGTTATTTTTGTTCGGAAACGGGGTAACGACGAAGTTGCGAACAATGAGGAAGTTATTTTTATGGCGGCGCCGGAACTGATTGGATATGATGCCACTGGACGAAAGACCGAGTCGCAGCTGGATGAGATTGTTGAACAATATAAAAAGTTCCTGGAGGATACTACCCCTTTTTTCGTCTAACCCCCGGCGCAAATGAGCTTTGTGTCTTTGCGGTTGAGCGGGGGAGAATTGGTGAAAGATTTGATGTTAGAAATATCCGCTATTCACTTGCTTTTTCAAATGACAACCAATCAAGAATCCCTCTTGGTGAATTAACCAGTGAAGAGCCTTGTTATGGTACATCGGCTACAGCCATTGAAAGAGTTAATGAACTGCAACCTAAATATATTCGAATTACTGACTTTGATGATTTTGGCATTGAAGCAGATCATGTTTTTATGACTGCAGAAAATTACTCAGCCAAGCATGAACTACAAAAGAATGATATTCTTTTTGCCCGCACAGGAGCCACTGTCGGCAAAACTTATTTCTATGATGGTAGTATTGGAAAGGCAATATTCGCAGGCTATTGTATTCGATTTCGATTTGATGAAAATAAAGTAATGCCCAAATTTGTTTATTGGTATACAAAAACTGACACATTTCTATCATGGGTTAACGGCATCCAGCGCCCCTCAGGTCAGCCTAATATTAACAAAGAAGAATATAAGTCATATAAGATTCTTGTTCCGAGCAGATCCAAACAGGAACAACTATCTTCTTATATGGATATTGCACTGGCTAAGCATAATAAGATGCTTTATCAAGCTGATAGATTACTTAGTGCATGTAAAGACAGCGTTTTTTCATTCTTAAATCTTTATTTCCGTGAATATAAACCCGCGTTATATAGTGTCAATAAGCTTGAAGATATACGAGAATTAGGAATATATTGCAATCCGCACAGTGATTATCTAAATGATGTTTTTTCTAAACTGCGTGCTAACAATTTCTTTGCTGGTCATCTTGAAGACTTTGTAGAAATTAATCCGAAAACAAGTAGAGCGGGTCTGCAAGATAAATCAGATGTTTCATTTGTCCCTATGACGGCGGTAACAGAAAAAACGAACCAAGTTGTTTATGAACTCAAGCCTTATAGTGAAGTCAAAACAGGATTTACTATATTCAAAAAAAATGATCTTCTTTGGGCAAAGATTACTCCTTGCATGCAAAACGGAAAATCATTTGTGGCATCAGATATGCCAACTGATATTGGATTTGGATCCACAGAGTTTCATGTTTTGAGAGCAAAAAATCCCAAACGAGTTTATATGCCTTATTTGTGGGTGATTTTTTCCAATGAACATATTTTGGAAGCAGCACAGGGGATGTTTGGAGGTTCTGCTGGTCAGCAACGAGTTCCCGATACCTTTTTGAAAAAATTCCCCATAGTTTTGCCACCCTATGAAGTGCAGGTTAAATTAGCAGATCAGGTATTTGAAGCGTTAGAGAAAGCTAAAAAATTGCGAGCAAAGGCAGAATATGATTGGCAAAACGCAAGAAAGCAGTTTGAGAAAGAATTGTTGGGTGAGTGATATGGACATAAATAGAGTTAGGACAGTTTATGGATGGCTAATCAATATTGCAAACAACCCTAATTACATGACATTTCCCATTGCACCATCCAATATTCAAAATATTAAGAATGGCTTAATCAAAATTTCTCATGACATTGAAAGGGAATCCCCATATTTCAGCCAAGAGCTGTTTGAGATGAAAGATCGTATGTTTGTTGGGTATGGGACGATTAATCCGGTTGTGTTCGGACAAGTCATAGAAATTTTGAAGTCACTTCAGCAAGCAGATAATACAAAGGGTGTGGGAGTATGGGATCTCATACATCCAAAGATTGCTGCGGTGTCCCAAAAGCTATTTGAAGACGGTCATTATGCAAACGCCGCTGAGGATGCGTTTGTTGAGATCAATGACCGGGTAAAGAAACTTTTTATGAAAGTAAATCCCACTGCGCCTAAAGTCCCAGATGGTTATACTGCGATGAACATGGTATTCTCTGATAACGCTCCTTTGGTGGAGTTTTGTGATCGCTCGACCGAGACGGGAAGCAATATACAAAAAGGCTATATGCAGATGTTGGCAGGAGCCATGTCTGCACTGAGAAATCCCAAAGCTCATGCCAATATCACCATTACTAAGGATGATGCAATGCGTCGCCTGATGTTTGCGAGTATGTTGATGTATAAAATTGATGAAGCGGTGAAGTATTCTGGAATTATGGAATAGTTCTGCAAAGAAAGAGAGAAATACAAATGGTTAAGTTAAGCGGTATCTTAGAATACTCAATGGGAAGCTTTCTCTGTTTGCGAGGGTTTGCTTCGTTTAAGATGCTTAGCGCTATTTCTGAGCCAAACCCAGAAGTACAAAGAGATCTTATAGCCCAGCATCAAGGTGAAATGGCCGAATTCCTGAACGAAGGAGAGTATCGTTTTTTTCCTGAAGTCATCCTGTCTTTAAACTTGACAGATGGTAGAAGCGAATTCGACAAAATTGATTTGTTCCATTCGGAATTGCGTTCCGGACAAACCTGGAATAAATCTATTGGAGGTTTCCAAATTAGTATTTCCCAGAATGTGACAAAGAATGTCGTAAACGCATTTGATCCATCACCAAGACTCGACAGGATTAATATTGCTCATTTGAAATTTGATGAAAAAGAACACAGGATTACTCGCATTGATGGAAATCACAGACTTAGTGCGGCAGCAAGCGTTAGAGAGGATTTTGCCGTTCCGTTCTGCTTGCTTTTGTTCCAAAATCCAGAAGAAAATGGACAGTATTCGCGAGCTATATTTCATAACATCAATGCCAAACAGGTTCCATTAAATCTTGAAGAAAATTTAAAAGTCATATTGGAAAGTGATGGGGTATTTAGTGACGAAAAACTAAAGACTGATCCCTCTTTCGGTTGGCCATACTATTTGGCACGTAAAATTTCTCAACAAGAAAATTTTGAGGAATACCCATTTATTAATTTATTGATTCGTGGAATCAAATATACATACTTACTTCAAGTATGCCAGCTATTAATTGAAAATCAAACTTTACCCAGAGCTGATGAGGCAGTGAATAGTTTTCGTGAACAGTTGCCTCAAATTGAAGCTGCGCTGCAAGAAGCACAGCTTCATGTGATACCAAACAATCTGGCTGTTATTGGGGCAATTTCGTTTTATAAGCTGACAAATGCGACAAAATATCAACACTTTCTGTCTTGGGTAAAAGAAAATAGCATTACAAGAGTCCCTGAGCTCCACATGAATGATTTAATACAAATCTTTGACCAGATATATGAGAATAGGCCGAAATCAATATTTGTTTCAATGCAGTTTAGTGTAGAAACAGCAGATACATACCAGACTATTGAAGATGTGAAGGCCACTTTAAAACGTGAAAATGGTCTTGATATAAAGTTGATACGAGTAGATAAGCATCATGATGGATATTCTGATGAGATATATCATCGGATAATTAATGGCATCAAAGAGTCCTCTTTGGTGATTGCTGATCTTTCGTTCGGCAATAAAAATGTTCATCATGAAATAGGATACGCTCAGGGGCTTGCAAAGAAAGTGCTGCTACTCTATAAAACACGAGATGGAGTGCCTGCAAATTCTGAAATTGGGTCCAATATCTCGATGCACGATCAGGTAAGATTCCAAAATCAGGTGGAATTGAGACCTGTTCTATTGAGGAAAATCCGAGAGTTCTTTGGAATAGAGGTGGACGACTAATGCCCATGTGGTTATGTCGTGCTGGACGATACGGTGAGTTTGAGAATAAATTTCTTGAGGACAGTAAGGTATACTGCACCTGGGACAATCTATCTGAATCAATCATGCAGTTCCACACCAAGCAGGACTTGCAGCAATATTTTGTGGATAACAACCCAGATGTAAAGGTAAAAACAGCGATGAACTGGGCGAGCCAGGTATGGCCGTTTGCCCATGAGATGAAAAAGGGAGAGATTGTTGTCCTGCCCAGCAAGATCAAGCCTGTAATTCATTTTGGCAAGATCACAGGTAATTATGAATTCTTACCTAACAACGATAATCCTTATTATCATGCGCATCAGGTAGATTGGTTTGCCTGTGACATTCCCCGCACAGCTTTTGACCAGGACATCTTATATTCCTTTGGGGCTTTTATGACCATTTGCCGTATCAAGCAGGAAGATCGCATAAAAGCAGTCATCAATGCACATAAACAGGGAAAGAAAGCGCCCCAAATTACTCCGCAAGAGCCACAGGATGATGAAGAGGCACGAGATATTGAAAATGAAGCCTTGGGGGTTATCACAAATCTGATAATCCAGAAGACTAAGGGGCATGGTTTAGCAAAAATTGTAGATGCCATTCTTCGAGCAAAGGGATTCACTACATATGTCAGCCCGGCCGGACCGGATAAAGGTGTGGATATTCTGGCTTCTGCGGGCACACTTGGTTTTGGAAGTCCCAAAATTTGTGTTCAGGTTAAGTCCACGGACGCGCCAGTGGATCGGATTGTTTTGGATCAGTTGGGCGGGGTGATGAAAAACTTTGGTGCTGAATATGGCCTGTTAGTGTCATGGAGTGGGTTCAAATCTTCGGTCATCAATGAGATGGCTAAACAGTTCTTTGAAATCCGGCTTTGGACCCACAAAGAAATTATTGAGGAGTTTCTGCGATACTACGATCAGATGGACGATGAAATCAAAGAGCTGATCCCTCTTAAAAAGATTTGGGTCGTGAGCAACGATGATCAATAATTAAAATGCTTTGATGAAGAATCCATCGTATGATATAATCAGTTTGTAAGGTGTAAATGCGCGTACTGGCAGCATTAGAGTAGAACGTGTATAACAAAAAATAAAAATGTGCAGGGTAGCAGCAACGCCGCCCTGCACATTTTTGTTGAGTAAAGGACTTGAGCACTTCTTTCAGTGCTTCACGCTGTTCAGGGGACAGACGGGCTAGAAGTTCCAAAAACTCCTGCTGCTCCTCCGAAGTGAGCCGGTTCTCTGGCTCAGAATGATTTTGGTGGCTCATAAAAGATACTTGCTCCTTTCGGCAAATCCTGTTCAGCCATCAGTTCAACACGAATCTGACGTTTGTACTTATAATAGGTATTCCGGGCAAGACCGGTGAGTTTCATGCACTCGGCATCGTCAAGTGTGCCGCCGAAGGTCTTGCAATGGGTGCGGATGATCTGCTTGGCTTTTCTGGCTTTTTTCGTTTCAAATCCAACACCCTTTTTGCGGCCAACCTGCTTGCCGTTCAGCCGGGCCGTCAAAAGTCCCTCACGGGTGCGCTGGTGCAAATCGGCAACTTCTTTTTCGGACTGCTCAAAGGCCAGCTTGATTTGCTCTTTTGCCAAGGCCATCAAATATTCGTTGATGCCCTTCAAGATGAAGTCCACATTTGTCCCGGTCATGGCAATGCTGCCGGACAGGGCTTTTTTGTAAGTTTCAGTGTCAATGTGGTGCTCTTTCAAGAACACCAGCCGGATGCCCTTATGGTAGAGGTCTTCGTACAGAGCAAAGCCTTCCTCTGCATTTCTGGACATCCGGGACACCGAATCGAACACCACCGTATCTCCTGCTTTCAGAACTCGGTAGAGCTTCAGCCACTCTGGGCGAAAGATGGATGTGCCGGTATAGGCTTCCTGCACGATATGGGCAGTCGGGTACTCGGCCTTGATGTTGCGGATCTGACGGTCAATGCTCTGCTTTGCCGTAGAGATGCGGCAATAGCCATAGATGTTCATGGGGTTCCTTTCTGGCTCAAAGATAACGAGCGACATTTTTAAGACTGTGTTTTGCACCTTGAAATGGCCTGAAAACGGCTGATTTTAATACAAAACAGAATATACGGTATTTTTAATACAGCTTTAGTGGGCATAGGCAGTCATAAAATCAGAAATGGTAGTGCACGGTTTGTGATTGGCGGTGTCCTCGCCATCCAAAGGAGCGTAGTTCCAGTCGGTATCCTCGTCAATATATCGCCGCCCATCGTCCGGCAGGTCCAGCGGTTCCGCAAGGATAATGGTGCCCCAGTGGTTGACCATCACGAAGGGTGCGATCTCACAAGGGATGCCCCGGCACTCATCGTCGTGCTGGACATCATAGGCGTACAGACCATCCGGGACAGTATCTCTCTTGATGCGGAAGCTGGTGAATAATGCAGGCTTTCCACAAACCGTGATTTCTTCGTAGTGTTCGGTCATTGCATGAAAGGTCATAAAGCGTTCCTCTTTAGATTTCAATAATAAAAGCTCTGAATTTCTCTTTGTAGAAGTCCATTGCGCTCTGCGGCAGAGAAGTCATATTTCCTTCGCTGTCGCATCCGGCCAGAAATCCCGGCCCGGCAAGAACATCGGCTCCATCCCACAGCGGACGATTGAGCGGCAGGCCAAGCAGCTTGCCTTTATCATTGCAGACCAGTGTGACCTCTGAACCGGTGTCACTCAATGTAATGCATTCGATCAGCCCGCCTACAAATTCCTGCATGGCTTCAAGGGTGTTGTCCAGTTCGATCTCCTTTGGCAACTCCATTGGCAGGAGCGCAAGGACTTTGATTTTTTCTTCTTTCATTGTGTACCTCCAAATAAAAACAGGACAGCCCACACGGACTGTCCTGCAAAAAGTAAAGGGGAGCATCCGAAGATACTCCCCTAAGTGAATAATTATTTCTTCCTTACCATACAGCGTTTCTTGAAGAATGCGATGCCATAGCAGAGAATGTCATCATAGTCGTCCCGGAAATCTGCCGCATACATCCGGTCATTGATCTGCTGAATGGCAGTATCACAGGCATCCGGCAGAGCATCCAGAGTTTTTGCATACTTGGCTTCAAAAATTGCTACACGACCATTGCGGATGTCCTTTACAATAACATCGCTGCGTCCTTCGCCATGCTCTTTGTTGGATTCCACCACATAGCCAGCACCAGTAAAGATGCCTGCAAGGAAAGCGTGGTAAAAATCCTCCCGGTAGTCGTGGTAGCTGATGGTCATACGCAGCAGCTTGGTCATCTCTTTTGTCAGAGCTTCGTTGTTTCCGCTCCAGACTGCATCAAACAATGGGCTGCGGTTCCATGCCTTTGCACTGTCGTCAAACCATTTGCTTACAGTGGTTTCAAAAATTTCCCGAATCTCTGCATTGGGAATCATCAGCGCAGAGCAGCCATCCGGCAGCGAATCTGTCAGATCCTTATCCCGCACCTTGGTCAGATAGCCTGTCAGATACAGCACACTCCAAAGATTTTCCTCAGAGGAGTGCAGATAATCGTAGGTCAGGTTTTCTTCAATGTGCTGGACAATGGAGCCACCAGCCATCAGCGTTTCGAGCCTCGTGGTGATACTGTCGCCTGCATAGTCGATGAAAGAACGGATGATGGCGTTATCACTGGTGTTTTTCCAATAGCTTTTCGGCTTCTGTGCTACACCATACTGGAAATCCCGCAGATAACTGATTACGTCCCACGGACAATAAATGTCTGCATCGCCAAAATGATAACCGTCGTACCATGCCTTGATTTCAGCAGACTGCGATTCAAGATCAGCATCCTTCAGCATTTGATCTACATCTGCCTGTGTGAAACCAAAGGATTCGCTCAACCGGGGAGAAAGAATCGTATCGGAAACAAAATTATTTGTTCCGGTAAAAATGCTTTCTTTGGCAATTTTCAGGCAGCCAGTAACAACAGCAAAGTCAAGCGAAGTATTGTCTTTGAGCGTGGTGCTCATCATAGCCCGCATCACGTCCAGCATCTGCGAATAATATCCGTTGCTGCTGGCTTTTGCAATGGGAACATCATACTCATCCAGGATGACGACCGCCGATTTTTTGAAATGGATTTCCAGCATCCGGGTCAACAGCAAAAAGCAGCTTTTGGTTTCATCCATAGATGCAGTGCGTCCCAGAATCCGCTTAAAGATGCCTTTGTCATCGTCGGAAATAGCATCGTCATCCAAAAGAAACTGATAATCCTGAAATGCAAATGCCAGTTTCATGCACAGCATTCCATAGGCACTTTCAAAGGTTAGACCGTCCGTGTCCTTGAAAGAGAAAAATACCACAGGACACTGGTTCATCCATTTTTGGCAAAGTTCTGTGTTTTGGGAAATCGCCAATCCCTCAAACATCTGCTTGCTGTCTTTGCGGATGTCAAGAAAATTTGCGAGAGTGCTCATACCAAGGGATTTTCCGAAACGGCGAGGACGAGTGATCAAGGTTACTTCAGCGATACCACCGCTAAGAAGTTCAGAAATCAGATTGGTCTTGTCGATATAATAATACCCGCCTTCTCGAATCTTTTCAAAATTCGAGATTCCAACAGGAAACTGCAAATCTTTCATGCAATGCTCCTTTCCGCTCACAGAGGAGAGCTTTCAGAACTCACTACTGTAAGTGTACCATGAAATATAGAATCATACAAGAATCAAGTGACATCGAAATAGAGCAGTTTTATTATGCTACGTTCAATCTGGTGGCTTTGTAGCAGTCTGCGCACATTCCCTCATGGGTGGCGGCAAACTCTGCCGCCTGCATGATAGAACCGTCCTTCAGCTTGACCCTCTTGATGGGCTGGTTGCAGCGGGCGCAGATGCAGGGCACAGGCGGCTGTTCCGGCTTTTGGCTGGTGGATTTCGGTTTCGGCTGCTTTTGCGGCTCTGATTCCGGCTGCGGTGCAGCATCTTCCGGCAAATCCTCTCCGGCATAAACGTACAGGCCAAGGCCAAACATAGCGAGGTTCTTCACTAAGCACCGCATGATAGCCTTATTCACATCGAACATGGAGGCTGCTTCTACGGTACGTTCTTCCATGCCGATTTTTTCACGGCGGCGGGTCTGCGGATTGTACTCCCATTTCGGGGTGGAGTAGGTATAAGGCATAGCTTTCATGGCTTTGTTTGCGCCATCCAGTACAGGCAGCCACATTTCATGCGAAACATCCTCAATCGTGACCGAGGTATACACCATGAAGCCGGTTATGGGGTCATAAACATAGGGCAGGCCGTTGAATTTCTTGACCTCGTAGCTGGCAGCGGGATACAGCTTCTTCACCTCTGCCCAGGCATACGCCCAGCTTACATATTTCAGTTCCGTGTTGCCGGACTTTTTGACTTCCAGATGATCTTTGAAGTCGATAGCAAATAATTTTACGAATGGATTTTCCATAAGAATGCCTCCAATTCTGATAAAGAAAAAGGGCACAACAGCGTCAACTGTTGTGCCCCATGATGTGAAAATTACGGATTGAGCAGAAAATCAATGATGTTTCGATGAATGATTCCGTTTCGGCTTAAATTCACCAAGTCACCACTGATAACATACTTAGGATAGTTGTCGTGCAGCCGCTCAAGATTACCGAACTCTCGTTCTTCATCGGCGGGAGTGATCAGGTAAGCAACCTGAATATAGAGCTTTTCATCTCCACGGTAGCAGATAAAATCAATTTCGGTGTCGTCCAGCTTGCCGACCTGAACTTCATAGCCACGGCTCCGCATTTCCAGATATACGATGTTCTCATACAGCTTGTTGCTGTCAAGCTCTTCGCTTTTCTTGATAACGTTCCGCAGGCCAAGATCGACTGCATAGTACTTTTCTGTGCTGGACAGGAGCGCTTTTCCTTTGATATCATAGCGGCGTGCATTTAGAAGGATAAAGGCTTCCTTGAAATAATCAACGTAGTTCAGTACGGTAGCAGTGGTTGTCTTGATTCCTTCCGAAACCATGTGTCCACTGATATTACGGGCAGAAAACGGATTGCCGATATTGTCCAGCAGGAATGCAAGGACATTACGTAATGCGGTCTGTTCGCGAATATTGTGGCGTAGCATGATGTCACGGACAATGATAGCCTCGTAAAGATCGTCCAGATAGGTGGTGATTGAATGATCGTCAGGGAGGAAGAAACGCTGCGGAAAACCGCCGTACTTCAAATAGTCTGCGAAGAGCTTTTCATCCGAAGTATAGGTTCCGTTTTCAATGCATTGCTGTTTTGCTTCGGCCAGCGAAAAGGGGAAAACCTGAATCTGGATGTATCGTCCGGAAAGATAGGTTGCCAGTTCGCCGGAAAGCAGCTTGGAATTGGAGCCGGTCAGGTAAATATCACAATCGAAATCGACACGAAGAGAATTGATTGCAATCTGCCAGCGCTCCACCTCCTGAATCTCATCCAGAAGAATATAAATTTTGCCGGTGCAGCCTTCCGCTTTTTCTGCGATGTAGTCGTAAAGCGTTTCTGCAGTACGGGTGTTGCGGAAGCGCATGGACTCAAAATTGGCCTGAATAATGTTCTGTGCGGGAATGTTGCGCTGGAGGAGCACGTCCTTGATCTGACCGAGAAGGACTGTTTTTCCACAGCGCCGGATTCCAACCAGAACTTTGATCAGATCCTGATCGATAAAAGGAATGATCTTATCCAAATAACTTTTGCGCAGAACCATCGTGCATCACCTCATATTCTTATCTTAGCATACAATTATTGTTGTGTAAACAGTATTGTGCTTTTCTATTAAATAAAAATAGCTGAAGCACGAATTTTGTGTTCCTATAGGCGTACAAAAATTATGCTGCATGGATAATGGTAAACCTGCGGCTGCTTACATTCTTGCTGTACCGATTGAAAATATCGGGCTGTTCTTTCTTCAAACGCTGGGAGTCTACCCGTTTACTTTCGGAGGATACCCAGGACACCTTGTAGCCCGGTGCTGTGCCATAAGCGGCATCCTGCATTTGCAGCTTGACCTGTTGCTCGATAGCCGTTTTCTCCTGTTCCATCTGCTCGATTTGGGTGGAAAGCTCCTGCCGCTTATCCAACAGGTCACGGATGGGATTCAGATCGGCAGTTTTGTTTCTATCATCTACAGAGTACAGCTGATTGATCTGCTGTGTATCCCCCTCGCTTCCGGTGGGTACAGGCGGAATTTCGGGCATCACGTTGTATTTCCAGAAGTGCTCTTCCTTGGCAATGAGGTTGTTCAGAACTTCTTTGTCGGTTGTGATTTTGTGAATCACCAGCTCTTTTCCGAAAATAAGAGCAGCAATGTACCAGCAGTCAAAACCGCTGACAGCCAGATAGTGATTGACCTGAGCCATGTAATGTGCAGGGATTTTTCCATCAGCCCATTTGTCTGCAGAAAACGGCGAGACCGTCTTGCACTCCAGTCCGGCCTTCTGCCCAACGATCAGGCGGTCAAAATCTGCCAGAAGCAGCGGATGTTCCTCACTCTGGTAAATGGCATTTGCACGGCGTACTTTCAGACCGGTGGCCTCGGTGAAGCGCTGCGCCACATAATCCTCCAAATCGCGTCCCTGGCGCATAGCCTCATTATCGATGTTCTCAATAGTTTCGCTGTTTTTGTCGCAGTAAACCTGAAAAGCAGAGCGATAGGGATTTACACCCAGAATGGCACCTGCATCGGTGCCGGTAATACCGCACTTGCGGTAGCGGAGCCAATCTTCTTTGGACAGGTTCAAAGTTGAAATCAATCTTTTCATGCACTTTGCATCCTTTCTCTCATAATTGATTCGGTAATGATGAAGTCGTATTCCACCAAGTCTTTCATGATCATGGAAAAGTCACTGGCCAATGAATGGCAAGAGCCAACCCACAGGTCATAAAGAAAATCCAGAATATTATTTTGCACCCTGAGATGGTTCCAGTAGCGCTCCTCTAGTCTGCCCTCGGATTCCAAAACAATAATGGCGGTGCTGATGGTACTTTTCATCGTGATCTCATAAGCCGTGGTAACGCTGATTTCAGAAGCACTCTTCTCAACGTTGTCAAAAAATTCCGTGAATTCCCTGAAAATGCGGTTGTTTACATCATTCATGGCTTGCTCCTTTATGCTGCGGCCAGCACCATCTTGTAAGCCTTGTCGATCATGGGGTTGCCCTCTGCGGTATGCAGGAACAGATTTTCCTTGTAGTTTTTGGTCTTGCGGAGAGGGTCTGCGTGGGTGGCAAAATCAGAGACTGCGTTGATAAAGCGCCAACCGTTCTTGCCGACCCATTCCAGATCCGGTGCGTTATAATAGTGAGCTTTCAGATCTTCCTGCAAGCGCAGGTTATTCTTCCGATGGCAATCGGACAGGTCCTCAGAAATCGGGAAAAACTCATTGATGAACTCCTGCACCTTGTGATCGGATAAATCGATGCGAGCCAGCTCTTCGCCACGGTTGCCGAGTTCAATCATATAGTTGCTGGCCAGCTGCAGGGTTTCACGGGCATCCTGCACGCGGAGCAGAACATTTTCGGTGTGGCGTGCAGTCCAGCTGCGCTTTGCTGTATTCAGCGCAAGGTTCAGAGTATTCTGGCAGACCACACGGATTGGAGTCATGGCCATTTTCACACCAGAACTGCCGTCATGACTGTTGAAGATCACAAGATATGGTACTACTTGATCTCCAGCAATAAGATATTTCCTCGGAAGCCTTGCCAACATCCAGACCTTTCTGCCGCCCTGCAGGGAACCGGCAGTTTCATAAGTGACACCTTCACCCAGCAGATCATCGGTGAACTGGAATGCTTCCTCATTCTGGACAATGCGGTAGCGATCAGATACCACGCCCAGAACAGCATCATCGGTGCTGCGGACGTTAGCCCGATAGCCGGGAATCATAGCACCCGTGCCGGAATAGATATTGCGGCTCTCCACCTGCCAATCCAGACCGGCCAGTTCCAAGGCTTCACGGCTTGCAGGGGCATCCATGATGATCCGGCCAAGGCCGTGCCAAGGGGTCTCACGGACAGAGAACATCGTTTCAACATTTGCGGGCATAGTAAAATCTCCTTTTCAGTGTATTTTGCTCAGTCGTTGTTTTCCATTTCTTCAGCGATGCGGACGAGGACTTCCACCAGGACGGTGCCAACCTCTTTGACGATTTCGGACCAAAAGTTCATAATGCTTTCTCCTTTCTGCGCAGCTGCGCTTTAAAATACGATGGTAATAATGATAGTGATGGTACGGAATAACAAAATGCTCACCTCCAGACATAAAAAAAGCCCCTGAGTCTTTCGACTCAGAGGCTTTGGATCATGATTATTATATCTGGGTGAAAAAATCAAATTGCAAAAGGCCAGATTGGTCTTTGACTACGGGAACGTGTGACAACTTAGAGGAGTTTTTTCTTCAGAATCATCTGAATCTGTACAAGGTGTGTTTGAGTAAAAGTGATAGTGTCATTCCCAATGGGTACTTTTACAGGACCCGGAATGGAACCGTTAGTAGCCAAAATGGCTCCTTCGAACTTCTGGCTCCCCATCATACAGCAG
>OGRJ01000775.1_pt1 | contig 29370 bp, 25 predicted proteins | sample 1553411 | NCBI WGS metagenome assembly OGRJ01 (sample SAMEA2580084, study PRJEB22360) | human gut metagenome | biome: human gut; feature: human-associated habitat; material: faeces | place: Denmark | collected 2008/2010
TGCCGTAGCCCGCTACGGCGCCCTCATCCGGACAAAATCTCCCACAAATTGTGACACCCATCTTGCAGAAAGCCTTTTTCAAACACGCTCTAGAAAGGGGATTTTCCAAAGCATTTTTCAGGGAAATCCCCCCATATTTTCTTCTGGGCAATTACCTTTTCCAGCTTTTCTGTATTCTTGCCGGAAATCCATGCTTTATTATGAGAAAAGTAGTAATTTGCCAGTTTCCAGTATTTTTCCGGATATATGAAACGGATTTGCAGGTTTTCCCATTCTTCAGAAGAAATAGGACGTATTTTGTCATATTGCTCCAGCATCCGTCTGGCCAGAAATACATCCCAGTTATATTTTTCCAGAATTTTTCGCATAAAACAATACAAGTCGCTGATCTGCACATCAAAGCTGAAGTGACTAAAATTTGTTACAGCAGCCTGATTTTTACAAAGAAGAACATTGTGCTGGTTATATTCGCCATGACATAGAAGTCCCTCTTCGCCCGCCTTGTCCCTTAGTTTTTCATAGTCCGACTTTACAAGCATTTCCAGTGCTTTTTCCCCTTTTTCCAGAAACCACTGTACACTGCCCAGAAATTCCTTTTCAAATCTGGCACTGGCACCTTTCTGGCGGATAAATTTACGGATCTTGCGGATTTCCTGATTATGCCTTGCATATTCATCTGCAAGGGAACGCGCCATGTAGGCTTTTTCCACAGGCATATTCATAAATTTATGTACCCTTGCCAGAATCTGCACACTTCTTATAATATCTTCCCTGGACTTGGTGTCACACTCTCTGCCTTCATACCAGTTCTGAAGGGTATAGGGAATATTATCCTTATCTCTGGTAACCAAAGAGCCTTCCTGATTTTCAATATAAGTATCAACCAGACAGCCTTCCTGGGAAAGTTTTTTTAACACTTCCTGCTGAAAAAGCAGTTTTTTTTCGGAGCCGTGAAACTCTCTAAGGAGCAGAATTCCCTGTTCTGTACGACATACCAATGCTCCCCGGGTCCTGGATGAAGATTTCACTTCAATTCCATACTGGGTCAGGGTGCTAAGACCATAATCATACAATAAAAATCCCCCCGTCACTCACATATGCCAAATGTCTTCAGATACCTTCTATCTTATGAGTGGGAGGGATATGTTATTCTAAAGAAGTTTTTTATCGGCTGCAAAAGCAAGGGAAAGAAGTGATTCTTTCTTGTTCAGTTCCGGATTCTCCAGAACAGCATCCAAAAGCTCATGGAGCACACTTCCCATTTCTTTTCCAGGCTTCATTCCGGCTGCGATCAGGTCACTGCCAGTAATTGCAAGACCTTTCATGGAAACACATTCGCCTTTTTCCATAATTTCTTCCCAGGTCATTCGAACTCCGGCCTGACGGGCAGCTTTTTCTTCCCCACGGTAATCACTTTTCGCTTTGTTATCCGCATACTGGACTTCCATCCACATGGGAAACAGATCTTCCCCAACTACATTGATGGCTTTCCGCACCTCAGCAAGTGCCGGAGTCGGGCGCAGATCATGCCAGCGAATCAGCCGGCTCACTCTGGAAATGGTGTCATTGTCAAACTTCAGACGGCGCAAAATTTCCTTGGACATTTTTTCTCCCACAGAAGCATGTGTTTTGAAATGATCCCTGCCATTTTCGTCTGTTTTTCGTACAACAGGTTTGGCAATGTCGTGAAGGAGCATGGTCAGCCTTAGCACCTTATCCTCCCTCACATACAAAAGGCTGTGGAGAATATGTTCTCCCACATTATAGCAGTGGTGTGGAGTGTTCTGAGGTGTCTCCATACAGCGGTCAAATTCCGGCAGAAATTCCCTGGTAACTCCCGCTTCATAGGCAATCCGCAGATAATCTGGATGAGGGGACACCAGAAGTTTTACAAGTTCCACCTGGATCCGCTCTGCGCTTACATGTTTTAAATTTGGTGCAAGCACAGAAAGAGCTTTTCGGGTCTCTTCTTCCAGGGAAAAGCCAAGCTGCGCAGAAAAACGTACAGCACGCATAATGCGAAGAGCGTCTTCTGTAAAACGTTCCAGAGGATCACCAACACAGCGGATCACCTTGTTTTCCAGGTCTTTCTGCCCTTCAAAAAGGTCCACCAGCCCTTTCCTTGGATTGTAGGCCATGGCGTTGATGGTAAAGTCCCGACGCTTCAAATCTTCCTCCAGGCAGGCCGTAAAGGTTACTTCTTTCGGGTGACGGCCATCTTCATACTCGCCATCCACCCGGTAGGTGGTAACCTCGAATCCCTCTTTTTCAAGCAGCACTGTTACGGTTCCGTGAGCGATTCCTGTATCTACGGTTCTGTGAAACAGGGCTTTGACCTGCTCCGGCTTGGCTGAGGTTGTGATATCCCAGTCATTTGGAGTTCTTCCCAGAAGGGCATCGCGGACACAGCCGCCTACTGCATAGGCCTCATAACCAGCTTTTTCCAGAATATTTATAATTATTTCAACTTTTTGTGGAATTTCAAATACCATCTTTATCACCTGCCTCTGATTTAAAACAAAACTTCTCCTCATACACTTCTCTGCCTTGAAAAACAAAGCGGGGCAAAATAATTTTGCCCCTTTTTGACTACTGATTGCAAAATAAACAGCAATCCCTTTTGTTATTAATAAGCACGTCCCCAGTATACCATTTTCTTGGCAGGTTTTCCACAGCATACACAGACATCGCTTAAATGTTCCTGCTCAAACGGCATACATCTGGATGTTGCCTGAACGTCTTCTTTGATCTTATCTTCGCACTCACGGTTGCCGCACCACATAGCTTTTACAAAACCAGGTTTTGTGTTGATGGTCTCCTTGAATTCTTCGTAATTTGTTGCTACATAGGTGTGAGCATCTCTGTGGGCTCTTGCACGCTCCAGCATTTCCTTCTGCATGGTGTCCAGAACTTCCTGAACCTTAGCAGCAAGTTCTTCGAACTTCACAATATATTTCTCTCTGGTATCTCTTCGGCAGATAACAGCCTGTCCGCTCTCGATATCCTTCGGACCGCACTCAATTCTTACCGGAATACCACGCATTTCCTGCTCTGCGAATTTGAATCCCGGGCTCTTGTCTGTAACGTCTGCTTTTACACGTATTCCAGCTGCTTTCAGAATCTGTGTCAGCTCCTCTGTTTTCTCCAGAACGCCCTCTTTTCTCTGCTGGATCGGGATTACAACAGCCTGGACCGGAGCAATTCTTGGTGGAAGAACAAGTCCGCTGTTGTCTCCATGAACCATGATCAGAGCACCGATCATACGAGTTGTCATTCCCCAGGATGTCTGGTGTACATACTGAAGCTGGTTGTTTTTATCTGTGTACTGGATGCCGAATGCTCTTGCAAATCCATCACCAAAGTTATGGCTGGTTCCAGACTGAAGTGCTTTTCCATCATGCATCAGAGACTCGATTGTGTAAGTAGCCTCTGCACCCGCAAATTTCTCTTTCTCTGTCTTCTGACCTTTAATAACCGGGATTGCAAGTACTTCCTCGCAGAAGTCTGCATACAGGTTCAGCATCTGGATGGTACGTTCTTTTGCTTCCTCAGCTGTAGCGTGGGCAGTATGTCCTTCCTGCCATAAGAACTCACGGGAACGAAGGAACGGACGGGTTGTTTTCTCCCAGCGAACTACTGAGCACCACTGATTATATACTTTCGGAAGATCTCTGTGGGACTGAATCTCTTTCTGATAGAAATCACAGAACAGAGTCTCGGATGTAGGACGTACGCAAAGGCGCTCCTGAAGAGGATCAAGTCCGCCGTGTGTTACCCATGCAACTTCCGGTGCAAATCCCTCTACGTGATCCTTCTCTTTGTCCAGAAGGGATTCCGGAATGAACATTGGCATGTATACATTCTCTACGCCTGTCTCTTTGAATCTGCGGTCAAGCTCTTTCTGGATATTCTCCCAGATTGCATATCCTGCCGGTTTGATTGCCATACATCCCTTTACACTTGTATAGCCGCAAAGTTCCGCTTTTTTTACAACATCGGTATACCACTGTGCAAAATCCACATCCATGGATGTGATAGCTTCTACCATTTTCTTTTCTTTTGCCATGATTTTTCTCCTTTTTGATTTTCTAATATTTAAACGCCAGGGAAATCTGGTAAATTCCATGTATTATTTGAAAAACACATAAAAAAAGACCTTCCATCCCTGCAAAAGGGACCGAAAGGCTTCGGCGGTACCACCCTGATTAACACTGGAAATGACTGCTCCACTGCTCACTCAATTATCCTGATAACGTAGGACAGACGCCGCACTTCAATTGTGCGGAGCTCTGAGGCCGGTTCCATGACTTGCGCACAAAATCCTCACACCATTGCCTGTCGGCCTGGATTTCTCTCTGAGATTGCTCCTCATGTACTATTCTCTTCATTGCCACTTCATTTATTTAATTTGCTCGTTAAGTCTTGTTTATTTTATGCGAAATTTTCCCATATGTCAAGTGGCGAAACAGAAAATACCCAGACAAAAAACAGCCAGAGGTTACTGTTCACTCCGTTCACAGTAACAGCCAGAGTTACCATCCACCGCATCTGTTTTGTCCGGGTACTTTTTTATTACTTCAATGTAAACAAGCTCTCTATTACATCTTTTTTCTCAAACTGGTTGTTATATTCCAGGATATTGTAATCCGTCATCAGTTTTTTGTAATCATCCGGAAGCGCATCATTTGCATACCAGTTTCCATCTTTGTCGCAAACAGCACCAACTCCGATGATTGGAAGCTGCTCTTTCAGATTCATAAGGAACTGGTTGTAGCCTGGCATTTCAAGACCAGCCAGCTGAAGCATATAGCTTCCCAGATAATTAGCACTGAAATCTTCCTCTACTGTCTCAGATGGATAATTTGTCCAGATCACATAGGGAGTTGTATAGGACTGCTGGCTTTCAACAAGTCCCAGGCTCTGCCTGTTGCCGCCTAAAAGTTTCGCCATAAATTCTTCTTCAATCTTAGGCCAGTGATCCCCAAACATAACAATCATGGTAGGCTCATCTACTTTTTCAAAGTACTCCAGCAATTCCTTAAATGCTGAATCAGACTCTCTTGCCAACGATAAATACGTTTCAGCCAGAGGATACTCTGTATCATATCCAAGCTTTACAGTAGGTTCAAATCCAGCTCTGTCTTCTACTGTATAACCGCCATGATTCTGCATGGTTACACAGAATGTAAATAATTTTTCATCCGCATCCTTCTCTTCATAAAGGCTGATGATCTTTTCAAATGTTGCTTTGTCACTTACATAATTTCGAAGAAGCTCTCTGTGTTCCTCTCCCCAGTTCTCTAGGCTGATAAATTCATCAAATCCCATGCATGGATAAACAGAGGCCCGGTTCCAGTTATGAGCCTTGTTGGGATGCATGGCAATTGTGTAATATCCCTGGGATTTCAGGATATCTGCCAGACCATACTCCGGATCCCGCACATAAAGCTGATAAGGAACACTTCCGGATGGCAAAAAGCTCATACTGTTTCCTGTAAGAGCCTCGTATTCAGAACGGGCAGTTCCGGCTCCGAATGTAGGTACATGAAGCTGTCCATGTTTTACATTTTTGTTAAGGCTTCTTATGTATGGCAAAATTTCTACATTTGACTTTATTTTCCCTACACTTTCAAAATCTGTAAGACTTTCATTCATAATCAGGATAATATTTTTCGGTGTTACTGTTTCAAAAGTATCTGCAGCTGTATTATCAACACTTTCTTCAGACTCACCCTTGTCTGTCTCTGAAACAATATTTTCCCCATCTTCAATTTCCTGTGCCAGTTCTACGGTTTTTCCAACAGAATAGCCTTCTGGCTGCTCGATATAAAAATACTTGATTTCCTTAACAAGAGAGGAAATGTAGCCCTGTTCTTTATAAATACGGTTAATCTGCCATAAAGTAACAGCGTCAAGCTTCTGGAGGATAGGTCTTATAGTAAAACATAATGTAATCACGATCACAGCCAGTACACCAAACCGGGCAGCTGTATTCTTTCTGCTCTTTTTTCCAAGCTCCAGTTTCTGGAATTTCAGTACAAACTCACCAAATACCAGGGCATAGATCAGTGGAATTCCAAGCATCAGTTTGATTTTGAAGCTATATTCTCCAACAACTTCTGCTGCCGTTCCCATTCCTACAATGTCAAGAAGCTGGAATGGTTCTCCACGGAATTCCATTACATAATAGTTTACCATTGCAAGGATTATAAAAAGGTAACACAACGCAGAAGAAGCAATATTGATTTTCCTGAATAAAATAATAAGTATTATAAAAAATATTGCATAAATAATAAGATTCAGTGTCAAATAAGGCTGCTCCATCAGTAATGACATCTTAACCAGGCCTTTAAATGTTGACACTGCCTTATTCTTATATCCCGACACCCAGGTGACCATCTGGACAAGCATAAATACAATTCCAGGAGTTGCCAACAGCAATATGACATCTGCTATTTTCAAAAAAGTGGTATTTTTAATTGCACTGCAGATTTTCTCCCCCCAGAACAGAAGAACAAGAAACAAAATATTTCCTGTAACAATTAGTAATATTTTAATGATTGTTCCTTTATATATACGATTTCCTTCGTTAATAAAAGTATATACCAACAATCCATCTATAAGCAGAAGCAAAGCAATGTTCAAAATGATTCCCAGTATCTTTTTCCATCTGTCATTCTTCGCTCTGCCCATATTCAAATCTGTATTTTCTTTCGTATTTTCCACAACAAACCTCTTTAACTTACACCGTCAGCGAAATCTCGCGTCCGGTTCTCTTGTATTGATAATAGCGTACACCGGCGGAGTCCAGCATTCTCTTGGAAGCAAGGACTGACGGAGTGCTTGCATATTTGTCACAATCATAGACCAGAGTCTTGATTCCTGCCTGGATGATTGCCTTGGCACACTCATTGCATGGAAAAAGAGTAACATACATTTTCGCTCCCTCAAGGCTTCCTCCACGGTAGTTTAAAATCGCATTGAGCTCGCTATGGGTCACATACAGATATTTGGTATCCAGAGGCTCTCCCTCTCTTGCCCAGGGAAATTCATCATCGGAACAGCCTTTTGGGAAACCATTATATCCCATGGAAAGAATTTTATTATCATCGCTGACAATACACGCTCCTACCTGTGAATTGGGATCCTTGGAGCGCATGCCGGAAAGCATGGCAACTCCCATGAAATATTCGTCCCAGGTAAGGTAACCTTCTCTTTTGTGGTTCAGATCTGATGCAGCACTTACAGGCGCTATCTGTATATTCCCGGTGTTTTTCTGATTTGTGTTCTCCATAGAAGAGCTCTCCTTCCTATTCTGTCTCGATCTGAGCAATTCGGCGGATATGTCTCTCATCTCCTGAAAATGGTGTATTCAGGAAAGTATCCACAATCTTAACTGCAAGTCCAGGTCCAACTACACGACCTCCAAGCGCAAGGATATTTGCATCATTGTGAAGTCTGGTTGCTTCAGCAGTAAAACAGTCTGTACATACTGCTGCACGAATTCCCTTAATTTTGTTTGCAGTGATAGAAATACCAATACCTGTTCCGCATACAAGGATTCCAAGCTCACACTCTCCGTCCAGAATCCCATGTGCAACTTTCTTTGCATAGATCGGATAGTCTGTGGATTCTGTGCTGTAGCAGCCGTAATCCTTATACTCAATCTTCTTTTCTTCCAGATATTTGATAATCTCCTGTTTCAGTTCAAATCCGCCATGATCACTACCTAATGCTACTCTCATTGTTCTTCTCTCCTTATATTGATTATTTTGTGACCGGCTGCTTTTAGAAGCCGGTTCATAATTGCCTGTCCCATTTTGGGGGTATAAAAAGCTTCGGAATAAATTTTGCTTACCTGGCACTGATCGAATTCACGCAGCACCTCATAAAGGTTATGAGCAATGGTTTCCTCTGCCTCTCTGCTTCCAATACACTTCACAGTTCCACAGGGATATCTGGAAATAGTCTCTTCTGTGGCAATAATCCCCGCCTGAAGTCCATTTGCCTGATCTTCCTTTACAAACTGATTAATGGCATTTATTACTTCTTCTGTGGGGCCCTCCACAATTGCAAGATCTGCTTTCGGTGCATAATGCCGATATTTCATTCCCGGCGCCTTGGGATGAACTTTACTATCAGGCTTTATAAGACCTTTGTCCATTCTCACATCGCCAAGAACCTCCTGGAGCATTTCCAGTGAAATATAACCGGGTCTTAAAACCACCGGTACGTCCTCGGTAAAATCTACAATCGTTGACTCCAGGCCAATTCCCACAGGACCTCCATCAATAATCATCTCAATGGCATCCCCTAAGTCCTCCTCAACATGCTGTGCTGTAGTCGGGCTTGGCCGTCCGGAAGTATTTGCACTTGGCGCTGCCACGTATCCCCCTGCCTGCAAAATAAGCTCCGCTGCAATGGGATCACTTGGAAAACGCACAGCTACACTGTTGAGACCACCAGTTGTCTCCAATGGAACCAGGTCTGATTTCTCAAAAATCATAGTCAGGGGACCAGGCCAGAATTTCTCTGCCAGTATCTTCGCCTTCTCCGGTACTTCCTTTACAATTGGAGCCAGCGCATTTAAATCTGCAATATGAACGATCAACGGGTTATCCGAAGGACGTCCCTTGGCTGCATATATCTTCTTCGAAGCCATAGGATCCAGCGCATTTCCTCCAAGACCGTAAACAGTTTCTGTAGGGAATGCCACCAGTCCTCCCTGTTTCAATATCTCTCCGCCTCTGGCAAGTGCCGCATGGTCGATAGCATCTGCCGTCATGGCTACAATTTCTGCTTTCATTTTAGTCCAGCTTTCTATTATTTTTTCAGCATTCTTTAATATAACACCTGTTTAAAAACCTTGTCAATCCACCTTAACAATATAAGTGCCGGAATCTTCATCCATAAATACAATTTCTCCAAGTGACTGAAGAAGTGCATTATTCAAGCTGTCCTCATATTTCTCTCTTTCTTTAGAGCCCACAAAGATATAGGAAACACCATATTCCGTAAGAAGAGCTCTTACCTGGGTCTCATCCTGTGAAGTATAAATACTCATAATATCTGCCTGTTTCCGGTTCAGATCATCTGTATCATTCCTCCAGAGCCATTCGTGTACATACCAGCCAAGAATTGTTGGAAGACCTGTAGCTGCAGAAACACGCTCATAACCGCTGTAGCTGTCACCGTTTACCTCCAGCACTACCGGAGCCCCTTTAATATTCTCCTTTAGCCATTGGATTGCAGACACATCCTCTGAAAAATCCGTATCCAGATAGCCCAGAGCATAAAGCCCCTGATAGCCTGACGGATTCAAAACCTTTCCAAACCAGGAATCCACACTTTTTCCAAAATATCCTACCGTCCAGATCAGGAAAAACAGACAGATTCCGGAAATGATCTTAAATACTTTCTGTCTGCTAACAGCCAGAAGTCTGTAAATTCCATATCCCATAGTCAGTGCAAACATAATATATGCCTGATAAGTAAGCTTGAACATAGTGTTTGCCCTGGCATTTCCATTTTCATAAATATCACGCACGTAAACAAATTCCGGGATTACCACCAGACCAATAGCGCAAAGTCCCATAATAATGGCAAAAAGATCTGCCGTGCGGATAGCTTTCATAAGACGGTACAGGCTCTTGTGCTCCATCCCCCGCAGCTTTTCCCAGAGAATAGAAATTACAAATGTAATGGTAAAAACTGCCGGAAGTCCCCAGAGAACCAGCAGCTGGTAGAAATAGGAATGGTACTTGGCAATTCCTATTCCATCCACCATAGTGTCAAACTGTAAGGTAAATGGCAGGATCACAAGATAGGCAAGCAGATAGATTTCTGCCATTTGTGCAAAAGTTACAACCATGATTTTCTTTATTTTTCCCTGGAAACGGATAATATTGGCAAAAAGCACCGTTCCAAGAGTTACTACATAATAAATTACAAAATCCCAGAAATTTGTCCACTGAAACATTCCGAGAAGCGCACTGATTACCAGAAGATGAGGCATAAGAAGCTGCTCTTTCCAGAATTTTCCATCTTTCATGGAAGTCTCAACCGGTACTGTTTTCTTGCGCACACCCCTTAGCCATACATAAAGAAGTGCTATTACAAGAAGTACAAACATAATATTTACCACATGAGCATGAAGATCTCCCAGTACAAAAGAATAGCAGGGAAATTCATGTATCGTCCGGTCTTCCTCACGATATGGATTATATCCTATATAGCGGGTAGCATCCGGAAACCAGTAACTGCTCACTTCCTTACCTGTCAGCTTCTCAATCAGGGGAATGATCTGCGCATAAATTACGTAATGCATATTTCCTGCAATGGAAACAGCTGTACCAGCTGTAAATCCAGCTGCAAAAGGAAGTCCTTTTATTACTTTTTCGCTTTTTTGCAGTCCCTTCATACGGTCTGACATCATCTGGTAAACAAGGGAAAATGGCATTGCAAAAGCCAGTCCGGCTACAAAGGTACGCATAAGATTGTAAGTCAGTTCCACCTTTGTATGGGAAAGCTTGGTAAGAAAAACAGCAAAATACTGACCGCCATAATAATAATTAATATGTCCTTCTGAATACCACAGATCTCTTGCCGGAAGTGTGGTGCTTCTCATCATAGCTTCCATAAAACCATAATCCATGAACTTCTCGGTTCCATATGCAGCAGGGCGGAATCCTGCCAGATATGTCCACATAAGAAATGCAAGGAAAAACAATAATTCTTCCCAGTAAATCAGAGAAATCCTGTCAACTGGAAAACATTCTGTCTTTTCTTTTGATTCCTTTCGAAGAAGGAAAAAACAGATAACTGCGCATAGGATTGTTACAGCAGCACAAGTCAGGGCATTAAAAGGGATTAGTCTGATAGCTGTCAGAAACCAGGTAAGAAAACCTGTTGCAGCAATCGCCAGTACCTTAGAAAAAATCCATCCTTTGTCCTCAAAACGCCAGAACAGTCTTCCTGTAACAGGCATTGCAGCAAATCCCATCACTCCCGCCAGAAGCCACCAAGTCCAGAAAGTCCACACATCACCTTTCAGTAAAAATGCAGATAGGCCAAGCAGCACCACCGCCAGCAGAAGTTTAATTATTGTTTGTGTACTGATTTTTTTCTTATTCTTTTGTTCCATAAATTCTTATTCTCCCGTCATCTGACTGATACACCAGAGGATATGTATCCGCAATCACATCTTCGCGGCATTCTTTCTCCTCAAATTTCATACCTTCCTCAAAAAGGATATATGTAATTTGTTCTTCCTCAACTGTTTTCTTTAGTACCTGTGCGCTGGCTGTTGTATAGATTTCTACTGCCCTGGCAGCCCTGTAATAAGTGTCATAGCCTGCGGACCATGCATAATAAGGCCATCCCAGATACATCATAACCCCTGACATAGTGACTTCATTTATACTGTATTCCGGTGTCAAAATCAGATCGTCTTTTTTCAGATTTTCTGCAAGCCAGCTGGTCAGTCCACTGTTCAGGTTCACAGAAACCCGATGTCCCGAATCATTATCTTTTAGGATTACTGCAAAATCATAAATTCCTGTTATGGTCAGACTAAGTGCCAGAATCAAACTCAAAATTTTCCCAACAGCACCTTTCCAATGGAACAATCTGCTTACAGCTCCACCCCAGAAAACAGCAAGGAATGCATAAGATATTATAATATATTTATGATTCACGTTTATATCTGGTGTAAGAGACGCCACAAATGCAAAGATTGTTGGGAAAAGTATACTCACTGCAACTGCTCTTTCCATTTTTTTCAGAAAAAACAGCAGTACTAAAACGCCAAGGAAAACAATGCCGCTTATTTCAAATAAATATACAGCTATGCCTGGAAGTGATTTCTTTTCTGCCAGAAATCCAAAATATACAGAAGGTGATACAACACTTCCCCATACAAACATTTTAGATTGAATTTCCGAGAACACAACTGTCACGATTGCCAGAATCAGATAGTCAAGTTTTCCATCAGAAAAAAAGGCAAATCCCATAAGAATCAGAAGACATGCAATTACAGCAGCTCCATTCCAAAATGAACACAGACCCAATAGCATTCCGGCAAAAAGAGCTGTATTAGGTTTCTTAAACATCCATGCTTTTTTTGTAAGAAATCTGTTCTTCAGCCACAATATTCCCTTATCTTTCTCTGCACAGCTTTCTTCCACCCAGTCCAGGAAAATCCATAATACCAGCGCAGCCATCAAAAGACCAAATCCCAAGTGCCGCTGATTCAAATATACATTAAAATTCCAAAGTCCCCAGTTCTCATTGGGGGTATATCCAATAAAAGCAGTATTCCCGGCCAGAGTCTCCCACAAATCACCAGCCTGTAAATGTTCATATGCAAATCTGAAAAAAGCAGTTCCACTTCGAAATACAACAAACAAAACAGAAAGCACTCCGGCACTCATACTGCCAAAGAACCTTTTCGCCATAGAATACAGCATGATAAAGAAGCACCAGAGTGACAGACTGCTTACGGCATTGTACGCTACATCAATTCTCATTCCAAGATATTCCAGGTTTCCTGTCAGAAACTGAAACATAAAATGGTATTTTACATCTTCACCACCAAAATGAGGATACTGCGTGGGGAAATTATTTCCCAGCGAAAATGATCTCATCATCGCTGTATGAGGGGCATAATCTCCAAATACAGTAAATCCGGAATACAAATATCCGTCACTAACATGAAATACAAATACCATGATCCAGGTAATTCCCGCCAGTAAAATCAATAAGAACACGATTTCTTTCGCTGGAGGAACCTCGCCGGAAAGTCTTTTAATAAATTTCCCAAAAGAACCTTTTCTTCTATAACAGCACAAGAGCAAAAATATCCCCACAGCTGCCATCACCATCAGATTTGCTCCAAAGAGGGGGTTCTCCGCTTCAGAGTACACGCTTAGCAGCCATGCTGCTATATAGACAGCCCAGGTCATAAGCAGCACACCACTTCCAAATGACGCTGCAAAAGTCACCCACAAGGGCGTGATTCCTTTTTCTCTCATTCTTTGTTCCGGCAAAAAATTATGGGTAATTTCCCTACCCAATAATGCTGCCAGAATCAGATAAACACATCCTAACATGGTATTTTCCCTCGCTTATTTTTTCCAGTCCAGTATAGCAGAATCCACAGCTTCTGAAAAGTGTATAGTTTTTGATAAACTGAAATGTTTTTTCATTAACAGAGGATTCTCATTGTTCATTATTTTTTATGTATTCTTCCACACCGTCAGCCACTGCTGCCGCTACTTTTTCCTGATAATCATCCTGTAACAGTTTTCCGGCTTCTTCCGGGTTCGTAAGGAATCCACACTCCACAATATTCAATATCCCCGGGCTTCGTTTCAAAAGATAATAAGTAGTATTTCCTTTCGCCTGCCTTGGCCGCTCCACCTCAAGATAATCATTCAGTTTCTCCTGAATTATTTCCGCCAGTTCTTCTCCCTTAACAGAGTCCCGATAATAAAAAACCTGAGGACCCTTCACCCCAGAATCTTCGTAACTGTTCTGATGGATACTTACTGCAAGTACAGGCTTTACTTCCTGAATAAGAAAAATCCTTTTTTGCATATCTTGTACTTTCTTATTATTAGAGTCTTCATCGTATAATCCCACGTCTGTTTCCCTGGTCATAATCACCTGAAAATCTTTCTTTTCCAATGCACTTTTCACTTTCAGGCCAATGGCAAGATTTACATCCTTCTCCTTCAGACCGTCTATCCCGATCATACCTGGATCCATTCCTCCATGACCACAATCCACCACAATTACCTGCTTCTGATTCATCTCTACCGATACTGCTGCCGCCTCGCGGGAAAGATAATAAAAGCATATCAGCAAAAGACATCCCATAATCAGCTCCACTATATGCTTTTTCAATATAAAACACCCCCTGGCATATAATATATAATGTTATCGTTAAACTTTCGTCTTTTGTCGCTGTTCACGACCTTCACATTATTTATATGTCTCAGAGAGTGTTTTTATCATTCGTGTATTAGAGCATGTTTGAAAAAGGCGTAACTGTTCAGTACCCTCACAGCAATATGCTTCGTAAAATAGTACCTGTTTTAATTAGACGCAGACAGATTATCTGTGATCACCTGCCAGATACTGCTATTCTCAAATCCCAATTTCCATGCTGCCACACCGGCAAGATTATATTTCTGTATCAGCTGTACCTTCGCTGCAATAGACTGAGAATCCTCAATCCAGATCTGGTAAGTGCATCCATCCTTCTCAAAGCTTCCATAATTCTGACTTACATCGCTGTCCCAGTATACCTGGGCATTATTTGTATTTACTACTTCCTGGGCAGTATCCATGCCAATTGCCTCACTAGATAAGCTGCCAGCTTCTGTTTTCCATAATCTTGTGTAAAATGGAACTGCATTAATCACACGCTGCGCCGGAACTTCAGCGATAGTATCCTGAATTCCCTTCTCCACCCATGGAAGAGACGCTACTGAGCCCGCTTCCTCGGATCCAACGTAGTGCTCGTCATATCCCATAATAATGACATAATCTACTACCTTGCCCTGTTCAGCCCTGTCATAATGACTGGTGAAATCCTCTGGAACCGGATTGTCTACGGAAAGAACAAGATTGTTCTTATGGCATTCTATAGAAAGCTCCCGGAGGAACTCCAGGAAATGAACGCCCACGTCCTCACTAAGCTGCTCGAAATCCACATTAATTCCATCAATTCCAGCTCCAACAGCTGCATTCACTAGCTGTGAAATCAGATTCTGTCTGGAACTTGTTCTGGACAATACCTCATAAGTACTGATGTCCTGCGTAAAATTGTCCACAAGTCCCCATACCTTCAGCCCTTTTTCATGGGCAAGAGATACATAATCAGCTGTAGCATTGTTGATAATATTACCATTGTTGTCAGTTACATAGAACCAGGTTGGTGAAATTACATTCACTCCGGTCATATTCTGAATAGCCTCTGAAAGTCCTGCATTGGCATCTGTGGACATTACCTGATGCCATACCAGATTCACTGGCTGGTCCATGGTAAGATAAGTATAAGATTCCCCAACTGCTTTTCTGTCCATATTCAGATTCTGAACATCACTTACACTGCTCTTCTCTATATATCCGATATAACCGTCCCATGTGGCTACCTGATCCCAGTTCTCCAGTTCTTCCATAAGGATCAGATTATCTCCTTTGTTTACCTTGGATAGTACTTCTGATTTGATTCCTCCACGGTAGCGCACATATGTATCCTTAGTTGCTGTGACAACTGATACGCCTGAAAAATCCTTCTGAATCGCTATACGGTTTGGCTGCTGGTACACATAAGTATCCAGATCTGTATATCTCTTTATAAAATCAAGGCTCAGATAAGCGGTTCCGTCCTTCAGCCATACATCACCGCCCGCCTCAGTGGAAGCAGGTGTATAAATCAGCTCCGACGGAGTAGCGTACAGAATCTGCTGACCTTCTTCATCCCAGTAATATCTCTGGTTCAGATAACTATCCACCACATCTACAGGAAGATATGGCTGTTCGCCAGACATAACTGCCTTCTGCTCCAGAATCTGGGTACCTACTATAATTACGGCTTCTGAATCGTCTGTCTGTCCATAATATTCAGTCAAATCCATCTGTTTCCTGGTAGGAATGCGGCGCATGATCAGGGTTGTAACAATTCCGATCAGGGTAACTGCTGCGATCAGCATGCACACCACTACTACAGGATTAATTCTTCTCTTCATAAAATATTTATCCTCTCAGTGAACGTCTAATTGATATCTGCTGCGGACTTTTCCACAGTCGATTATCATTATAACATATTTTTTTTCAGGATTGTATTACATAATTCGACTTTTTACAATTTGTTTACATTATTGAATGTTGGTATCTAGTACATCGAAAATTAAGTATCTGCTATATTGACGTAGGATGATTTTCTCATATACAAGGCGGAGGAAGGAGGCGTAGCGGTAGCTACGGCGACTGACGACAACGCAGCAGATGAAAAATCAGACAAGTCAATATGGCAGTTACTTAATATTCGATGTACTAGAATCATTCCTGCAATCAGCAGCACCGGAAATTTCTTCCTGCCAAAGCATGAGTAGGGGGAAACTGCTGGTCTTGAAGAAATTCCGGTATGTACTGAATATTCATGGCTTACAACTGCTGATCATCGATTACAAAATCGAAATCCACACGGGCTATATGCCCATTCTCGTCCTCTGTATAATCCCGCATATATCCTCCGCCATCTGCAATCTGACAGGCTTTTGCAATGGCTCTGGCATCACTGGGCAGCCCTTCCAGATAAAGAGCAATTCCCAGTTCTTCATACTGATTCAGCTCACCCTCCAGCGATCTGCAGGATTCTTCCTTTCCTGATCGTGATATACGCTTCGTGTCCTAACCTCCTTTCCTCCTTTATGGATTCAGAAAACACCTGAATCATTTTGCAGAAAAAAGAGACGGAATGTGAACTCATTTCATCTTCAGGGAATGCAAACACCGCCCCAGCTGATACGCTGCATGATAAATCGACGCTGTTTTTAGAAAAAATAGATGTTAATGTTAATATTTAATACGAATCTGTGTTATCTCTGTTCTCAATTGCTTGTGAGTCACAGATCCATTTCTTTTTTCTTGTTCCCCATTATACGAATTCATTTTCCATTATGCAATAGATTTTTACTAGTTTATTCTTTTTTTCCATTCTGTTTCGAAAAATTTAATAAGTTGCAACTGAAATTTACAAACTGAATTTACCTGTTTTTTTCCTATTGCACTTTTGAAACATATATTATACAATGAGGAATCAAGATAGCTGATTGTTACTGTTCACTGGTAGTGTTCCGCGAGGTGTTTTTGTGAATATAGTTCACAGAAAACCTGGGAAACCCGGCGCGAAATCATGCGAATGCATGATTTCTGTGCATCGCGAAGTGTGTTGTTATTCGCGAAGTGAGCATTAACAACTGATTATGGTAATCTTTTAATAATAAACACTATTTCCAAGAACAGGATGTGATCATATGAAAATAGAAAAAATCAGTGACAATCAAATCCGCTGTACTCTTACAAAGGAAGATCTGGACAGCCACCAGATCCGTATCAGCGAGCTTGCCTACGGCACAGATAAAGCCAAGAAGCTTTTCCGTGAAATGATGCAGCAGGCTCAGATTGAATTTGGCTTTGAAGCTGATAACATCCCGCTGATGATCGAGGCAATTCCCGTAAACGGTGAAAGTGTCATTCTGATTGTCACCAAGGTAGAGGATCCCGAAGAACTTGACACTCGTTTCTCCAAATTTTCACCATATAAAAAAACCAAGCAGGATACCCTTCATTTCGATGGTGCTGATAATATCATCGATATCTTCCAGAAATTATATGAGGAGACACAGAAAGCAGCCTCTCAGGGAGCTTCTTCCAGTAACAAGGAGGTCAAAGAATCTGGAGCTTCCAGGACTTCCAGAAGTACGGAAGCTTCTGAATCTGTTTCCAATACCCGGAAAGTTTCGGTAAACCTGATACGGCTCTATACTTTCCATACTCTGGATGATGTCATTGCTGCCGCACATGGACTGGATGGATTCTATAAAGGCATCAATACCCTTTACAAGGATGAGAATTCCCTTTACCAGCTGATTGTACATCAATCCTCCTGCACAGCAGAAGAATTCAATAAAGTATGCAATATTCTTTCTGAATACGGCAGCGGACGCGCTTTTACTGCTGCCGGAGAGGCTCATTTAAAGGAACATGGTGAGCTCATTTCCCGCAAAGCCTTGCAGCAGCTTGCAAAAATCTGAAATAAAAAGAATCCTGCCTGCAGGATTCTCCGCCTGACAATTCCAAAATGCCTGCACGCTGCGCAGACATTTTGAACATGCTAGAGCGTGTTTGAAAAATCATTCCCGCAAATTGTGACGCACATCTTGCAGAAAGCCTTTTTCAAACACGCTCTAAAACCTTATTAAAAAGGACTGGCAAATCGCCAGTCCTTTTTATTATAAGTTCGTATATACTCTGTCGGGGTTACCTTCTCAACCGGAACAGCCCGTCAAGAAACTATATACTAACGGCCTGCAAGATAATCGTTCAGCTGCTGGATTAAAACATCAGCATCAATTCCGTGTACCATAGCAGCCTCCTCCAGAGATTCCATCTGTGCGGATGGGCATCCTACACATCCCATACCGGATGCCATAAGAATACCAGCCATATTAGGATCTAACTGAAGAAGCTGACCAATCAGCATATCTTTTGTCACCTGTGCCATGATCTGTTTCCTCCTTTTTTATATCGAGTTACTGTTCATACCTGACCAGCAACTGCTTCTCTCGTAAAAAATTCCCTGCCATTACATCAAAACCGGCAGTAACTCTCCACGTTCCACTATTATAATACCAAATACACATTTGCGCAACCGTCACAATTCTAAAATTTTGTTTATAATTTTGTACTTGATATCCTTTGACATATATATTAGAATAGACTCATATCCCAGAAAGGGTTTCTGTTCACTCTGTGAACAGTAATCATAAGGGAACTAAAGAGATTAAAGGAGGATATAACAATGGCATATGTAATTTCTGACGAGTGCGTAAGCTGTGGAACATGCGAGAGCGAGTGCCCAGCAGGTGCTATTTCTCAGGGAGATGATCATTACGTAATCGATGCAGATTCCTGCATGGACTGCGGAACTTGTGCTGATGCCTGTCCTACAGGCGCTATCAGCGAGGGTTGATTTTCCCACATAAGTGATGATAGCATGAAGGGGAGCTTCCTATGGAGCTCCCCTTTTTCAAACACATTCTACACTCCGTTTTTCTTTTTTCCCTTCTTCTCCGAAGATGCAGCTGCTTCTCTTCTTGCCATCTGCTGTCTCCTGATGGCTGCATCCAGAGTGCGCCACCTGTCTTCTCCTTCTTTTTTGGCATGAAGCTCCTGAGTAATCAGACGTTCTAATATCTCCTGAAACTCCAAAATCTTTTTATCTGGCTCCGCTTTAAAATTCTGAACATTCTCCAGCAGTTCTTCCCGAAGTGTATCTCTTGTTTCATTCTCTTCTTTTTCTATACTCTCAGATTCCAGTAAATGTATTTTATCCTTTTCTTCCGGCACGATTACTTCCATTCCTTCTTTTTTTGTAAGTTTTGGAAGAAGATCATGTATCGCCCGAAGCTGCAAGCCTCTGTTCTTTAGTTCTTTAATGTTCAAAAACAGTTGAATATCATCCTGGGTGTAGCAGCGATGCCCCAGCTCATTTCTGCGAATAGGAAGGGAAAGTTCATCCTCCCAGTAACGAAGGACATAAGATTTCACCCCTGTCAGCTTCACAGTCTCAGCCACGGTATAGCATTTTTCCATACTACCCCTCCTCATGAAATTGTTGCTGTCCACAAAACAAATCGGTCTGGCTGCCAGACAGCATCCGTATGGACAATAGCATAATTCACTGTTTTTATTATAACAAAAGGTCTTTCAAATGCAAGAAAAAAAGGTCGACATAACATGCCGGCCTTTTCGAAGAAATACCATAATCAATCAGCATTTCCTTATTTTTTCATATTTACAAACTGTGTATACTGAGGCAGCCATACCAGCTCAACGGTACCAATAGGACCGTTTCTCTGTTTCGCTATAATGATCTCAGCAATTCCCTTTTTCTCCGTATCCTTATGATAATAATCATCACGGTAGATAAACATTACCATATCAGCATCCTGCTCAATAGCTCCCGACTCTCGCAGGTCAGAAAGCATAGGTCTGTGATCCGGGCGCTGCTCTACAGCTCGACTGAGCTGTGAAAGTGCAATGACCGGAACGCTGATCTCACGGGCAAGTGCTTTCAGGGAACGTGAAATATCGGAAATTTCCTGCTGTCTGGAATCAGAATGTCCGCTTCCACTCATCAGCTGAAGATAATCAATCATAATAATTCCAAGATTGTGCTCTAATTTGTATTTTCGGCACTTGGAACGCAGCTCGGAAATGGAAATACCGGGGGTATCATCAATAATAAGATTAGAGCGTCCGATAATATCTGCACCCTCCACCAGCTTGGTCCAATCCTCGTCTTTCAGATTACCAGTTCTCATATTCTGGGAATCCACATGAGATTCCATGGCAAGGAGACGGTTTACAAGCTGCTCCTTGGACATCTCCAGACTGAATATCGCTACCGTAACGTCCTTACGAAATGCCATATACTGGGCAATATTAAGAACGAAAGCAGTTTTTCCCATAGACGGACGGGCTGCGATCAGCACCAGGTCTGAAGCATGCATTCCGGAGGTCTTGTAATCCAGATCCACGAAACCGGTAGGAATACCAGTTACCGTTCCCTTCATCTTGGAAGCTTTCTCAATATTGTTCACCGCATTCAAAACCACCTGCTGGATAGGCACAAACTCATCACTGGAGCGTCTCTGAAGAACATTAAACAATTTCTTCTCCGCTTCCTCCAGGATCATTTGTGTGCCTTCTTTCTCCATATAGCAGGCATTTTCCACTTCCTCATTCACTTTGATCAGTCTTCGAAGGATAGCCTTTTCGCTGACAATATTGGCATAATACTTTACGTTGGCAGAAGTGGGAACTGCAGAAATCAGATCTCTTACATATTCCATACTGCTGATATCTGGTGGAAGTTCCTTCTCTTTCAGACGGTTCTGAAGAGTGATCAGATCCACCGGCTTTCCTTCATTACATAACTCCACCATGGCATCAAAAATAATACCATACTGGCTCTGGTAAAAGTCATCACTTGTAAGAATCTCTGATGCTACCAGAATGGCATCACGGTCCAGGATCATGGAACCAATAACGGACTGTTCCGCTTCAATGCTGTGAGGAAGTATCCTCTTGATCAATGCTTCTTCCATTTCGTAAAAAACATCCTCTCCTGCAGCTTTATGCATTACTGTTTACACTTCTTCACAGTAGCCCTTATGCCTCTTCCTTTACCCATACTTTCAGGCTTCCGGTTACCTTAGGATGAAGCTTAACCGGTACATTTGTTACGCCAAGATTGCGGATCGGGTTTGGAAGTACCAGTTTCTTTTTCTCTACATCGAGATTCAGCTGTTTCTTGGCAGCTTCTGAAATTTCTTTTGTGGAAACAGAGCCAAATGTTCTTCCGCCCTCTCCCACTTTAAGAGTAAGAATAACCTCTTTATCTTCAAGATTCTTGGCAAAAGCTCTGGCAGCTTCTAAATTCTCCTGGGCAACTTTCTCTTCATTTGCCTTCTGAAGCTTCAGATCATTTAAGTTCTTTGGAGTTGCCTCAAGTCCAAGCTTCTTCGGCAGGATCATGTTTCTTGCATATCCGTCACTGACGTTTACAATCTCTCCCTTTTTTCCAAGGGCTTTTACATCTTCCAGTAAAATTACTTTCATTCTTTGAATTCTCCTTCCTGGTATAACTGATCTATAATATCTTTGATCATTTTCTCTGTCTCATCTTCCGTAGCCTTCACCTGGGCTCCGGCAATGTTCAGATGACCTCCGCCGCCCATTCTCTCCATCATAACCTGCACATTGACCTCATCAATGGCACGGGCACTTACATACACCTCATTATTATATGGAGTAAGAACAAAAGAAGCCTTCACACCTGCAATATTCAGAAGCTCATTTGCGGCCTGGGCTCCTACTACTGTAGGACTTTCCAACCCCTCGCTGGGGCATCTTCCTATTGCAAAACAATTTCTGTAAATCTGGGCAGTGCGGACAACTTCCGCTCTTGCTTTATATGCATCAATGTTATCCCGAAGCATTTTGCGGACTCTTGTAATATCTGCGCCATTTCTCCGAAGATAAGCAGCTGCTTCGAAAGTACGCACGCCGGAGCGTGTAGTAAAATTATTGGTATCAATTACCATACCTGCATACAGACAATCCGCCTCCAGGCTGCGAAGACGCAGATCCTCGTCAAAATACTGAAGGATCTCGGCAACCATCTCACATGTGGAGGATGCATATGGCTCCACATAGGAAAGTACTGCGTTCTGTATCACTTCACTGCCTCTTCTGTGATGATCCAGCACCACGATCGTCCTGGTCAGATAAAGAAGATCCTGACACTCTGTATAACTTGGTTTGTTTGTGTCCACCACAACCACAACTGTATTATTATCCACAAGATCCTTTGCCTGGGCACAATCTACAAACATGGAAGGCTCATAATCCGGATTATTGATATACCCCGCCATCAACGGACGGATGGATGTGGTCGGATCATTTACTACAATATGGACCGGCTTGCCAAGGGTCTTTCCTGCGCGATAAATACCGATTGCAGCCCCAAGGGCATCTACGTCTGTGATCTTATGTCCCATAACCACAACACGATCCTTGGTGCTCATAAACTCTTTCAGAGCCTGTGCCTTCACTCGGGCCTTTACGCGGGTATTTTTCTCCACCTGCTGGGATTTTCCGCCAAAATAGGCGATAGAATCTCCATTCTTAATTACTACCTGGTCACCGCCGCGTCCAAGAGCCATCTCAATGGCAATACGGCAATATTCATAATTCTGCAGATAGTTTGCGCCGTTCAGACCAATACCGATACTTAGGGTGACTGCCATTTCATTACCAATATTGACCGTCTTAACTTCATCCAGAATATGAAAACGCTGTTCTTTCAATGCTTCCAGGGAACTCTGACGCATGATCAGGAAGTATTTATCCCGCTCCAGCTTGCGTACAAGTCCGTCAAAATTGGAAAAATACTTGGTGATTTTCCTGTCGATCAGTGCGATCAGAAGGGATCTTCTGACTTCTTCCACACCTTCCAGAGCTTCTTCATAATTGTCCAGATATGCCAGGGCAACTACCAGCTTATCATCCTCATTCTTCTGAATATATTCCTGAAGCTCTGTCTCATCATAGAAAAACATTGCCACAAGATTAATGTCTGCATCCACATTTTCCAGAATACGGGCTTCATTTACCACATCTTTCATAGTAACCAGCTGCATGGAAACACGATAAATCCTGTCACCAAAGTTGGTGCTCATCTCTGTGATCTCCTGTTTCTCAGGTACAGGAAGTTTATCCGGTGTGATCTCCGGAAAAATAGTGGTAATGTGCTTGTTATACAGCTGTTCTTTCCCGGTAAGCTCTGCAAATACCTTGTTGGACCAGATCATTCTTCCATTGGTGTCCATAATGGCATAAGGAAGAGCCAGATCATCCAGAAGACGCTTCTCAAGAGATTCATACTGATTGGCAAACGCGATCAGATCATTGAGAATCAGCGGCCTGTGAAAGCGGGTAAGCAGAAGTGCGGCCACAATATATACCACAATTCCAAGTGTAGCAAGAATTCCTGCTTTCACACTTACCATAAAAATAAGAATATCCAGCCATATAAGAAGAATGGTCAGATACAGTGGCCACCTCATGAACTGCTTCATGGATCCCTTGAATTTCAGTTTTTTATTCATAAGTTTATCCTCACTTACAAATCCTCAGGTACCTTTTACATAGTGACAGGCAAAATACGCCTTTGCCAGATAGTATAACAGATTTCTGAGTATTTTTCCATAGAAGATTAGAGCGTGTTTGAAAAAGGCTTTCTGCAAGATGTGCGTTACAATTTGTGGGAGATTTCGCCTGAATGAAGGCGGCATAGCGGGCTTCGTCTGTTAGTTGCTTAATGAATTAAATAGTAATTATCTGTTTCTTTCCCTCTTGTAAAATCACAAAAGAATACTTGTAATTTATGACGGAGTTACATTTACATTAAGGGCACATTTTTATATAATATACACATATAGCATAAATCATGATGGATTAGTGTGTGCATTGGTCTGCTTTTTACATTTATTTGCATTAATATGACAAATCTTGTTCTCTGTGGCTACTTTTTAGCTGTGAAATGAACTGCTGAGATGGATTACTGAAATAAATTAGTGTATTGTCTCATTGATTTTTAATCAACTAACATAGAAAGTTTTTTCTGGATAGTGCACTTTACAAAAGACAGATTGATGGATAACGAAAGGAGGAATCCATGACGAAGGATATGATCAATAACGGGGTTAATTCAGATGATAAGTCCCGTATTATTCAGGAGTATGTTCCGGGTAAGCAGATTACGCTTGCTCATATGGTAACCCGTCCAAAGGCTTCTGTTTATAAGAAGCTTGGTCTGCCGGATGATTATCATGATGCGATCGGTATTTTGACAATCACTCCTTCTGAGGCAACAATTATTGCGGCAGATATTTGTACGAAGGCGGCTTCTATTAAGTTAGGTTTTGTAGACCGTTTTTCCGGTTCTGTTATTATTGTAGGTTCTACTTCTAATGTGGAGTCTGCGCTTAACAGTGTTATTACTACTTTTTATAATAAGCTTGGTTTTGATACGGTTTCTATTACGAAGACTTGATTTAGATACACTTTAGTTTGGAGATTATTTTTTTATGAAAATTATGTTGATTGGTCCGTCGGCAGCGGGTAAGACTACGCTAATTCAGCGTCTTATTGATGAGGAGATTAAGTATGATAAGACGCAGGCAGTGGAGTATATTGGCAATTTTATTGACACACCGGGTGAATATATGCAGCAGAGGGGATACTGGGGTTCTTTAACCATTACTTCCCACGATGCGGATATTATCGGGCTGGTGCAGGATTCCAGTAGTGAGGATTGCTGGTTTTCTGGCGGGCTTACAAGTAAGTTTGAGAAGCCGGTTGTCGGTGTTATCACAAAGATTGACAAAGACGATTCAAATCCAAAGCAGGCTCGTTCCTATCTGGAGCTTGCCGGATGTACGACTATTTTTGAGGTGAGTTCCTATACCGGAGAAGGTGTGGAGGCTTTGTCTCAGGGATTCCACGATATGGTGAATAAGTACAGGGAAGAGAATAAAGGCCGCTATGCCGATGATTATTTTGATTAGAACAGGAGGTGGTAGGCTTGATTACACTATCAAAGGAGAATGTCGTTGATTATGTGAAGTCAAGGCTCGATTTTTTTAATCCTGATGGAGATATTAAGGTTTCTGCAATTGGAGAAGGTACTGTAGAAGAAGATGGAGATGGTTTTATTAACTTTGTCTATCGTGTTTCTGATGGAGTGCATCATCTGATTGTAAAGCAGTCTACTCTGGAATCTCGTTCTAAGGGCAGTTTTACTTTGGATTTAAACCGCTATAAGTTAGAATACGATGCTATGAAGATCTGTGCTGCGATTGTACCGGACCTGATTCCGAAGTTATATGACTGTGATGAGGAGAATCGTGTATTTATTACAGAAGATGTTTCCTATCTTCGAATCTCCCGCTTCCAGCTTTTAAAGGGTGTTACTTATCCAAAGCTTGCAGACCAGATTGCAAGATATATGGCAGCAACACAGTTTTACACTTCTGAATATTATTTAGATACAAAACGTTTTCGTGATCTGAGTGTTCATTTCATGAATACAACTATGCGAAAGATTATGGAAGTTGGTATGTTCCTCACAAGTGTTACACCAGAAGATACGGTTGGACGACCTCTTGATCCGGAATTTGTTACATTTTCCAAGAGAATCTGTGCAGACCCTGCTGTTCTCTTAGCAAGACAGAAACTGAGACATCTTTTTATGTCTAAGGGCGAATGTCTGATTCACTGTGACCTGCATACCTCCAATATTTTTGCCAGCCAGACTGAGGCAAAGGTTATTGATATGGAATATGCGTTCTTCGGACCATTTGCTTATGATATGGGATATTTTACCGCGAACTTTATTGCACAGTATGCTGCCGCTGCTTTCCGTCCATTTGAGACAGAAGAAGCTCGTAAGGAATTTAAAGCATACTGTCTGTTTATGATTCGTGAAACCTATGTGAAGTATTGTGAATATTTCACACAGTACTGCAAAGAAGATTCCAAAGTCGAATACCATAACATTCCTGGTCTTGCAGAAGACTTCTGCCTGACTACACTTCGTGAATTTATTGGATTCGCTGCAAGTGCAATGCTTGGTCGTATCTGCGATCTTATTCCATATCCGGATTACGATGATATTGACGATTATGTACAGCGTCACAATGCTAAATGTTTCTCTATCATTTTAAACAGGGAAATGCTTGTAAAATGGGAATCTTATAATTCTATTGATGAATTTATCCAGGATATCCTTACTATAGAAGAAATCTACTGTAGAAATATTAAAGATTTGAAATTATAAAAGGGAGGCACATTATGATTATTCTTACAAAGGAAAATATTCTTTCTTACATAAAAGAGCATGTGCCTTCCCTGCAGTTAAAAGAGCCGGTTAAAGTTTCTATGATTGGAGAAGGCGACCTCGGTGAAGACGTGGAAGGTGACGGTTATTGTAACTACGTTTTCCGTGTCAGTGATGCCGATGGATATTCTTATATTGTAAAGCAGTCTACGGAGCACTTAAAGCGCCGTGGGCGCGCCCTAACCCCTACTCGTAACCGCTTCGAGTATGAAATCATGGAACTTCGTGCAAAGATCGTTCCTCAGTACGTTCCGGCGCTGTATCTTGGTGACCCGGAGAATAATGTATTTATTATGGAAGATGTATCAAACCTGAAGTTAATCCGCTTCCAGATGAATAAAAATCATCTTTTCCCGGAACTGGCAAAACAGGGCGCACAATATCTTGCTGCCACACATTTTTATACTTCAGAATTCTATCTTCCAACAGAAGAATACCGCAAGCTGCTCGCTCATTTCATGAATGCAGAACTGCGTGTTGTTATGGAGGACGGTATTTTCCTTCATATTTTTGGCTCCGACCATTACGATGCGGCCTGCGGCCCGGAATTTGAAGAATACTGCAAGTCGATTCGTTTTGACCCAAACCTTGAATTCCAGAGATATAAACTGCGTCACCTCTTTATGAGCAAGTCAGAAACACTGATTCATGGCGATTTCCATACCTCTAATATCTTTGCAGATGATACACATTTGAAAGTTATTGATATGGAATATACTTTCGGCGCACCATTCTCTTATGACCTCGGATTCATCATCGCCAATATTATTTCCCAGGCCTGCTCCGCAGCGTTCCGTCCATTTGATACGGAAACCCACCGGAAGAACTATGTCGCTTACCTCATCTCTCTTATCGAGATGCTGTATACCTACTATATTCAGTTTTTCTTTGAATACTGGGAAAAAGATGCGAAGCTTGAATATAAGATTACAAATGGCTATAAAGAAAGCCTGGCACTTGATATTTTACGAGAATGCTTTGGGTTCGCTGCCTGCGTGAACTTCAGCAGAGTATGTGGTGATATGGATACGGCAGATTTTGACTGTATCAAAGATAATGAGCTTCGAACGAAAGCGAAGTTTGCTTCTGCTACGATTGATAAGATGCTGTTTGAAAAATGGGATTCTTATAATGATATTAAAGAAGTCATTGAAGATATTATAAACATGATTTGTTAGATTAATAGCTTATTTCAATAGCTAAACAGACGCACTCAAAGAAAGAAGATACCCTATATCTGTGACTCTATCACTGCGGGTTGAATGTTCGCTCTAGAGCGTGTTTGAAAAATGCTTTCTGTAAGATGTGCGTCGCAATTTGCGGGAGATTTCGCCTGAATGAGGGCGGCGTAGCGGGCTACGTCAACTGAATGAAGGCAAAATATACCGTAAATTGAGGCGTGCAGGTTGTAGGAATGATTTTTCAAACATGCTCTAAGGTCACAGATATAGGGTATCTTCTTTCTTTGGGAGCTGACTTTGGTAAAATATAATTCATTAAGTAATACCTAATCTTTGATTTTTATTTGAAATTTTACTTCCATTACTGGCTACAATACATCCACCTGATTTTGTAAGCCATATTTTTGTTGCATTCGGTGTTGGTTTTCCCTTAGTTACATGAACATGAATCGGTTCATTATTTTCATTAGACCAAAAATATACTGTATATCCACTTACCATAAATAATTTAGGCAATCTGAATTCCTCTATTCTCCGCATATCTATACAACAAATGTGCATTATTGTGTAACAGCTTCTCAAACATGTTTATTTCTTCATCGGAATATCCTGTTTTTTCTGTCCATTTATAATCAGGTAATTCACATCTTGCCGAATCAAAGCCACTTTCTGTCGGACGTTCAAAATTTACTATAACTTTTTTTATTCCATCTTTTTCTATAATCTGGGAATGAACAATTTCTGTCTCATCTGCTAGTGTCATATACGGATACATCATATGCCTTCACCTCATTTCTTTTGAACATATTATAGCATTGTTCTTTAAGGTTGTCATGTGAAAAATGGAATGGAAATTTTATAAAATTTTAATGGGGTCAGACATCAAACGTACCACTTTTCCATATATGACCATCTTCATCATATCTGTAATTATTTTCGTCCCCATATGCATTGATGCGTACTTTTAATTTTGTTAGGATTTTCAATGTCTTTTTATACGTTGCCTCATCTTTTCACGCCATTCTTTTCTTTCCTGTGTAATATACTGTAAATTTCCCTTTCTCCACAAGCTCAGATAGGATATAATTTCGGAAATTATGGCTGCTATAACTGCCGGTCCTATTATTGATTTTATTTCCATTTATGTATTCCTCCCGTCGAACAGATTTTTATCAGACGAATCATCCCAACCGCCACTCCAAGCGTATTGCATATCACATCCGTTCCCTGTGCCAGACCCGTTCCTGCAATATACTGCCAGCTTTCGATTGACAAAGACAGTACAAATCCCATCAGGACAGACCACGGTCCGGTCAGCACCGACAGCGTAAGTCCAAGAGGAAAATATAGGAATACATTCATAATCATCTCCCGGTAGAACTCACTGCTGACCGGTGCTGCGAATGCGAATCTGTGCTGTGGCTGTGGTATGCGTCCCCATACTGTGAACTTCAGGATGAGGAGCACGGCAATGCATGTTCCAGCCAGGTTCAGCAGTTTCCATATTTTTTACGGAATGTAATGGGGTAACAGGTTCCATATGATCAGTCCGATCAGCATGATTCCGATAACTGTAGGATAGTTCCAGGCGTATACATGCATTGTTCTGTGCTCCTTTCTCTTCGTGATGCGGGGTAATTTCTGATATCATTTTTTTGATTATTGAAATATTTTCCGAATTATATAAATTATAGCATATGCTTTTCCGTACTAAAAATAAAAACTGACAAAAGCCAGTTTTTATTTTTCATATCTCAATATTATTTTGTTATGAATTTATTTCGTTATGAATTCAGCAGCGATGTGTATTTCTGACAAATCTCCCGGATATAGTTTCTCTTAAATGCAGCGAATCTCGACTCTTTTCTTATCAGTGCTTTCAATTTTCTCAGAGCAAACTTCGAATCCGGATTTGCATCTACTTCCTCA
>OGRJ01000777.1_pt1 | contig 29355 bp, 20 predicted proteins | sample 1553411 | NCBI WGS metagenome assembly OGRJ01 (sample SAMEA2580084, study PRJEB22360) | human gut metagenome | biome: human gut; feature: human-associated habitat; material: faeces | place: Denmark | collected 2008/2010
GCGTATTTTTTTTCGGACCAGATGCTGAATGCGAGTAATGGTGTAGAGGAATTGATGTCTGCGACACCGATGTGGATCGACCTGCTGGGGGTTGCAGTGACGCCGGCAATCTGCGAGGAGATTGCATTTCGCGGAGCATTACTGACCTGTTTTCGTGGGACGCGGAGCAAATGGACTGGGATTATTATCGTAGGATTATTCTTTGGTGCGTGCCATGGCAGCGTGTGGCGTATGGTGCCAACGGCGATACTTGGACTTGTTATGGGATATGTTCTGTTTGAGACGGAGAACATTTTCTATTGTATGCTGATACATTTTACCAATAATGCATTTTCAGTAATACTGACAAATGCGCTCGTGTGGCTGGAGAGGCTGCAGGGAACAGGCGCACAGGCAGTTGATGTGGCAACAGACAGACTGCCGTTAGCATCTGTTGGCATTTATATGATTTTTGCAACGATAGCACCACTGCTCTTATATATAGGTAACTATCTGATTCACAGGGGGCAGCCGGGATATACGAAGGTATTCCCACGGGAGAAAAGAGGAGCGCTGTGGGGAATGCTTGGTGCCTGTGCAGTTCTTTTTGGATGTGGAGTCTTTCTGATATCCGCCGCTGTTGTGCTCCAGGTAATGTTGGGGTAAAAAAGGATTGCCTTTCTGGAACGAATTGCTATAATGGAGTATAGATTTAATATAGGATAGTAGGCTTGTGAGCCAGGCATGAGAGTGCCGATGGAGGATAAAATGAAGATATTGATTGCTGGTGATGGTAAAGTTGGAGCATCACTGACCCGGGAACTGACGGCAGCCGGGTATGATATTACACTGATTGATTCGAAGCAGAACGTGTTGGATAGTAGTATTGAGCGATTTGATGTGATGGCGATTCGGGGTAATTGCGCATCTATGGAGATATTGGAAGAAGCAGGCGTTAAGGATGCAGATCTTCTGATCGCGGTGACAAGTGCGGATGAAGTTAATTTGTTGTGCTGTCTTACAGCGCATGGTATGAATCCTGATATTCATACGATTGCACGTATCAGGAATCCGGAATACAGCAAGCAGATTTATCGGATGCGTGGGATATTTGCGCTGTCATTGTCAGTGAATCCGGAGAAGCAGGCTGCGATTGAGATTGAGCATCTGCTGAAATACCCGGGATTCCTGAAGAGAGATTCTTTCGCAAAGGGAAGACTTGAGATTGTAGAACTGAGAATTGGTTCGGACAGTAAGCTGAAGGATCTGGCATTGAATGATTTGGATTCCGTAGCAAAATGCAAAGTACTGGTATGCGTTGTATTGAGAAAAGGCAAGGTAATTGCACCGGATGGTAATTTCGTATTGCAGGAAGGCGACCGTATCTTTGTTACGGCACCGACCGATAATCTGACGATATTATTGAAGAAGTCAGGATGAAAAATGATATTGTGGATGTGGTTTCACAATATGTGAAACTTACCAGGAAAGGCAGCTCTTATTTTGGATTATGTCCGTTCCATAATGAGAAATCACCGTCTTTTTCTGTGAGCAGACAGAAGCAGATGTATTACTGCTTTGGATGTGGGGCGGGAGGGAATGTTTTTACATTTCTTATGGAATATGAGAATTTTTCTTTTGTAGAAGCAGTGAAGTTTCTTGCGGACAGAGCAGGAATCGAACTTCCGGAGATGGAATACTCGAAAGAAGCGAAGGAAAAAGCAGATTTAAAGTCTACGATTCTTGAGATGAATAAGCTGGCTGCAAAGTATTTCTACGTACAGCTGAAATCAGAGCGTGGAAGTCAGGCCTACAGTTATCTTAAGAACCGTGAACTCTCAGATGAGACGATCACAGCGTTTGGACTGGGATTTTCGAACAAATACAGTGATGATCTGTATAAGTATCTGAGAGAGAAGGGATACAGTGAAGACCTGATTCGACAGGCCGGACTGATCAACACGGATGAACGTCAGGGTGTGTACGACAAGTTTTGGAATCGTGTGATGTTTCCAATTATGGATGTCAATAACCGTGTGATCGGATTTGGTGGTCGTGTGATGGGAGATGGGAAACCGAAATATCTGAATTCACCGGAGACAGTCGTTTTTGATAAGAGCCGGAATCTTTATGGTCTGAACCGTGCCAGAACATCAAGAAAGCCATACTTTCTTCTTTGCGAAGGATATATGGATGTGATCTCTCTCCATCAGTCCGGATTTACGAATGCGGTAGCTTCATTGGGGACTGCATTGACAGCAGGGCATGCAGCTCTGATCAAGCGTTATGTCCAGGAAGTTTATCTGACTTATGACAGTGATGAAGCCGGTACAAGAGCAGCACTTCGCGCAGTGCCGATCTTGCGGGAGGCCGGGATTTCTGCTAAAGTTGTAAGGATGGATCCATATAAAGATCCGGATGAATTCATTAAGAACCTTGGGGCAGAAGAATATGAGAAGCGGATCCATGCGGCACGTAATGGATTCATGTTCAGCCTGGAGATGCTGGAGAAAGAATATGATATGAATTCTCCGGAAGGCAAGACAGATTTCTTCAAGGAAGTGTCGAGGAGACTGCTTGAATTCGAAGATGAGCTGGAGCGTAACAACTATATCGAAGCTGTTGCAACAGCATACCGGGTCAGCCGGGAAAGCCTGGAGAAGATGGTCGCAAAGATGGCTGTGAATGCCGGAATGGCGAGACCGGTCGCAAGACCGAAACGGGCAGAGGGATCTGAAAAGAAGCAAAAGGAAGACGGAATCCTTACTTCACAGAAAGCATTGTTGACCTGGATGATCGATGATGACAGGCTCTTTGATCAGATCAGTCAGTACATAAGCCCGGGTGATTTTACAGAAAGTCTGTATCGGACGGTTGCAGAACTTTTATATGAGCAGAGAAAGCAGGGAGCCTTGAATCCTGCGAAGATCCTGAATCATTTCACAGAGGAAGAAGATCACAGAGAAGCAGCCTCTTTGTTTAACACAAGAATCAAAGAGCTGAAGACAAAGGAAGAGAGAGAACAGGCTTTACAGGAGACGATCCTGCGGGTGAAGAGTTATAGCATTGAGCATCAGACAATGAATCTCGACCCGACAGATATGCGGGGGTTACAGCATTTGATGGAAGAAAAACGGAAGCTGGAGAACCTGAAGAATTTGAATATTACAATTCAATAAGGATAAAATAAAACAAGACAGGCTGCGGATGCGCGCAGCGAAGGAAGGAAGAACACATGGACGATATTACACAGAAATTTCTTGATAGATTGAAAGACCTGGTTGCACTTGGTAAAAAGAAAAAGAGCATACTGGATGTCCAGGAGATCAATGATTTTTTCAATGATATGGAACTCAACGCAGAGCAGATGGAGAAGGTATTTGATTACCTTGAGGCAAATAACATTGATGTGCTGCGCATTAGCGGAGATACACCGGATGAGGTGGATGTAGATCTGGATGACATTATCATATCAGAGGAAGACGACGTGGATATGGAGAATATCGACCTGTCAGTTCCGGAAGGCGTGAGTATTGAAGATCCGGTCCGTATGTATTTAAAAGAGATTGGTAAGGTACCTCTTCTGAGTGCGGAACGTGAGATTGAGCTTGCACAGAGAATGGAAGAAGGCGATGAGGAAGCTAAGAAAGAGCTCGCAGAAGCGAACTTAAGACTTGTAGTCAGCATTGCAAAGAGATATGTTGGAAGAGGCATGTTATTCCTTGATCTGATCCAGGAGGGTAACCTCGGTCTGATCAAAGCAGTTGAAAAGTTTGATTATCACAAGGGATATAAGTTCAGTACTTATGCTACATGGTGGATCCGTCAGGCAATCACAAGAGCGATTGCGGATCAGGCAAGAACAATCCGTATCCCGGTTCATATGGTTGAGACGATTAACAAGCTGATCCGTGTATCCAGACAGCTTCTTCAGGAACTGGGAAGAGAACCGCTTCCGGAAGAGATTGCCAAGGAGATGGATATGCCGGTAGAACGTGTACGTGAGATCCTGAAGATTTCACAGGAACCGGTTTCTCTTGAGACACCAATCGGTGAAGAAGAAGACAGCCATCTTGGAGACTTTATCCAGGATGATAATGTACCGGTTCCGGCAGAGGCGGCTGCACAGACACTTCTGAAAGAGCAGCTGGATGAAGTACTGGATACATTGACAGAGAGAGAGCAGAAAGTCCTCCGTCTTCGTTTCGGAATGAATGACGGAAGAGCACGTACACTTGAAGAGGTAGGACGAGAGTTTGATGTAACAAGAGAGCGTATCCGTCAGATCGAGGCGAAAGCACTCCGTAAGCTCCGTCACCCAAGCAGAAGCAGAAAACTGAGGGATTATCTGGATTAATGATGGAATTATCGAAAAGATTACAGGCGGTCGCAGATCTTGTGACCGCCCATTATAAATTAGCGGACATTGGAACGGATCATGCATATATTCCGATTTATCTGACACAGCAGAAGAAGATTACAGAAGCAGTTGCACTTGATGTCAATGAAGGACCACTGCAGCGAGCAGAGGAACATATCCGCGAGAATGGACTTGAAGCAGAGATAGAGACGAGACTTTCCAATGGATTTCAGGCATTACAGCCGGGAGAAGTCCAGTCTGCGGTCATCGCAGGAATGGGCGGCGGACTTGTGATCCGGATCCTGACAGAAGGAGCGGAAGTGGTGCGAAAGCTTGAGGAGTGTATCCTTCAGCCACAGTCAGAGATTGAGAAAGTGCGGGCATTTCTTCTTGAGAAGGGATATGAATTTCTGGAAGAAGATATGGTCTGTGAAGATGGAAAATATTATCCTATGATGAAGGTAAGACCACCGGTGGCTGATACAGCAGGCGAAGATACAGAAGTAAAGTGCTGGGATATGGTTCAGTTAAAATATGGAAAGCTTTTGCTGGAGAAACAACATCCGGTACTCAGAGAGTATCTGGAAAGAGAGATACGTATTTATCAAAGTATTTTAGAAGGATTGAAAGCGAAAGATTCTGACCGGATCCGTCAGAGAAAAGAAGAATTGGAACAGGAACTTGTAGAAGCAGAGAAAGGGATGAAATATTATGCAGTGTAAAGAGATTATACAGGTAATAGAGGCAACATTCCCGCGAACAGCAGCTTTGGGATTTGACAATGTAGGACTGCTTGCAGGACGTTCAGAGAAAGAGGTGTCCAGAATTTATCTGGCACTGGATGCAACAGATGTTGTGATCGACCGTGCGATCAAGGAAGGCGCGGACATGCTGATCACACATCACCCACTTTTATTCTCAGCAGTAAAGAAAGTGACGGATGAAGATTTTATTACAAGAAGAATTGTGAAGCTGATTCAGAATGACATTTCCTATTATGCAATGCATACGAATTATGATGTGCTTGGTATGGCAGAACTGTCCGGAAAGATCATGGACCTTCAGAATGGAGAAGTGTTAGATGTTACCTATACAGATGAAGAAGGAAATCCGGAAGGAATCGGAAGAATCGGTAATCTGGAGAAAGATATGACATTGGAAGAGTGCTGTGTCTATGTGAAACACAGACTTGAACTTGGAAGTCTGAAAGTATTTGGAGATATGCAGAAGAAGGTACATCGTCTTGCAATTTCTCCGGGATCAGGAAAGAGCTCGATTGCAGTTGCTCTCGAGAAGGGGGCAGATGTTCTTGTAACAGGAGATATCGGTCATCATGATGGAATTGATGCAGTAGAGCAGGGGCTTGCAGTAATTGATGCAGGACATTATGGCACAGAATATATTTTTATTGAAGATATGAAGCAGTTCTTTGAGAAGAAGCTTCCGGTGCTGGATGTACTTACAGATCCAATCGAGCATCCGTTCCAGATCATATAATCAGAAGTGAACGCATAATAATGTTCAGCAGGGCAGTTGTGAGTGAAAAGCAGTTCACAAAGACAGTGGAGGTGGCTGAGAGTTGGAAAGTCAGAAATGTAAGGTTACGATAAGCGGAAAAGAGTATCTTTATGAGAAAGGGACGTCTTATCAGGAGATCGCGAAGGATTTTCAGAAAGAGTATAAACATCAGATCGCACTTGTGATGCTGGATGGACATCGTCTGCAAGAACTTAGAAAACAGGTTTCCGGAGACTGTACGCTGCAATTTATTACAACACAGGATACGGCGGGGTATGACACGTATCGGAGAAGTGTCTGCTTTCTTTTTATTAAGGCAGTACACGATGTGATTGGCCATGAGCGTCCGCAGCAGGTGCGTGTACGGATTCATTTTTCGTTGGGTGCGGGATTTTACTGCACGGTGGAAGGAATCGATCATGTGGGAATGGAATTCCAATGGAAAGTTGAAGAACGCATGTATGAACTTGTACAGCAGAGACTTCCGATCACAAAAGAGTTGATCCATACAGAAGAGGCAGTGGAATTATTCCATCGATATGGGATGTTTGATAAAGAACGTCTGTTCCGGTATCGGAGAAGTTCCCACGTGAATCTGTATGCCATGAATGAATTCCGTGACTATTATTATGGTTATATGATGCCGGATACAGGAGATTTGAAGTATTTTGCATTGTATCTGTATCAGGGCGGAATCGTACTTCAGATGCCGCTGAAAGACGAACCGGAGAAAGTCCCTTTATTTGTGCCAAAGGATAAGCTGTTTCGTGTACTCAGTGAGTCTGTGAGATGGGGAGACCAGCAGGGGATTGATACCGTCGGTGCGCTCAATGACATGATCACACAGGATGATATGCGTGAGATTGTTCTTGTGCAGGAGGCATTCCAGGAGCGCAAGATCGGAGAGATCGCAAAGCAGATCGCAGATCGCCCGGGGGTAAAGTTTGTTCTGATCGCAGGACCTTCTTCTTCCGGCAAGACAACATTTTCACATCGCTTATCCATTCAGCTCAGAGTGAACGGGCTTCATCCACATCCGATTTCTGTAGATAATTATTTCGTGGATCGGGAGAAAACACCGAAAGACGAGGATGGAAATTATAACTTCGAATGCATTGAAGCAATCGATGTGGAAAAGTTCAATGAGGACATGAGCAATCTGCTGGCAGGCGAGGAAGTCTATCTCCCGGTTTTTGACTTTAAGACCGGTAAACGGAATTTTGAAACAAAGCCAAAGAAACTCGGTGAAAATGATATCCTTGTAATCGAAGGAATCCATTGCCTGAATCCGAAGCTGACAGAACAGTTATGTGATGACCGGAAATTCAGGATCTATATCAGTGCATTAACACAGCTGAATATTGATGAGCATAACCGGATTCCGTCTACAGACGGACGTTTGATCCGAAGACTTGTCAGGGATGCAAGAACAAGAGGGGCATCGGCGACGAAGACCATCTCAATGTGGCCGTCAGTGAGAAGAGGAGAAGAGAAGAATATTTTCCCATATCAGGAATATGCAGATGTGATGTTTAACTCTTCCCTGATCTATGAACTGGCAGTGTTGAAACAGTATGTAGAGCCGTTGCTTCTTGGCGTAAGCAAAGACTCTCCGGAATATGTTGAAGCAAAGCGGTTGTTGAAATTCCTGGATTATTTCGTAGGAATCGGAAATGACAATGTGCCAACGAATTCACTTTTGAGAGAATTTATTGGCGGTGGATGTTTCCATGTCTAATGCAATAGAAAGATAGAAGAAAGAGGATACATAGAAAACTTGTATGTGACAAGAATTTCTATGTATCCTCTTTGCATTAAGATACCTCTTTGTTGATCATATCCTGCAATAAGCAGAAATATACAATATCTAATCCTAAAATCGAGAGAACCAGGTAGAGAATAGAAGAATTCCCCTGTATTCCTCTGATGCGGTCACAGCGTTCTCCCATCTTATAAGCCCAGTAAATACCATAGATTCCACAGGTGATCAAAGAAAATAGGAATACCATGCCTCCGCTTGTTGCCTGTGGCTCTCCGGCCAGCTGATTCACCTCATCATTCAGCTTGATCATCCAGTAGATACTGTAGATGCCGCAGGTGAGAAAAGAAAAAACAATTGCAAGTACAAGATTACGTGGCATAATGCCTGCAGTTGCCCCGTTCCGGTAATAATTGTTCTGATTATAGTTGTTCTGGTAATATGCATTCTGCTGGAACTGGCTTTCCTGCTGCTTTTGATTCTCCTGTGTATGAGCATTATCATCAGGAGTGGGAAGCGGAGCACCACATTCCTGACAGAAAGAAGCACTGTCTTCGCAGAGTGAATTACATTTTGGACAGATTTTCATAGAAGATTCTCCTTTGCATGAATTAGTTCGAAAAATGTCAGAAGTTGACAAGATCCTTCTGAAAAGTATCGTAGCATAAAAAGATACAAGTTACAAGAAATGTAGCCAAGTTTTAGGATATCTTAAGATATTCGATAGAAATAAACCTGGAATATGCATAATATTCTTCCTTTTTCTTTCAAAAAGTTTGTGGTAGAATAGTAATGTTTCTGAAAACAAAACACGAGGAGATGAAAGTATGCCAGTATTTGACTTTAACAGTGCACCGGAAGATAAGAAAGAAGTTCAGTGTACTTATACAACATTTTGTTCCAACGAAGACCATGCGACACCGGAGTGTCCGATTCTTGTTCTGGATAACCAGAACCGGAAGTGGAACCATCATTCCTGCGGTGTGTTTACCAATCAGAATAAGCAGACCGCATTTGAGTTTGATGAAAAGGACGGAACATGCAGCGCAGATATCCTGAAAGTGGATGCACGTTTTGTCAGTCTTTTAAAATGGCTTGGAGAAAATCACATCAATGTACGTCTTTCCGGAGAAAATAAGCCGGATGGTTATGCCGTTTACAGAATCCGTGAGATTGCATTTGGAGGCGGAACAAAATTATCTGCTGAGGACGGCTTCCTTCAGTTTATGATCGAGCGGCTGTTTGCAAGTGATGCGCCAAAAGAAGAGATCAATGATGACGAGCAGGAAGAGTCCGGAGATGACATGAAGCTTACAAGTATTCAGAGTATTACAGACTTTATGACATGCGCAGGACGTACACTTCCGGATAACATTCGTCTGTGGGCAAGAAGAAATCTTGCAGTTGCACGTTCTCACGAGGTCTCTCAGGAAGAGCGCCGTCACGCACAGAGAGCACTTTCTATCATGATGAATATTCAGTGGAAGAGCAATTACTTTGAAGCAATCGATCCGGATGAAGCGAGAAGAATTCTGGATGAAGAGCTGTATGGAATGGAGAAAGTAAAGCAGAGAATCATAGAGACGATCATTCAGATCAACCGTACACACACACTTCCGGCGTACGGACTTCTGCTTGTCGGACCGGCAGGAACAGGTAAATCTCAGATTGCTTATGCAGTTGCAAGAATCCTTAAACTTCCTTGGACAACACTGGATATGAGTTCCATTAACGATCCGGAACAGCTGACAGGAAGTTCAAGAATCTATTCGAACGCAAAGCCAGGTATTATCATGGAAGCATTTTCCATGGCAGGGGAATCTAATCTGGTATTCATTATTAATGAGCTGGATAAGGCGGCATCCGGAAAGGGAAACGGAAACCCGGCAGATGTTTTGCTTACACTGCTGGACAACCTTGGATTTACAGACAATTACATGGAGTGTATGATTCCTACCGTTGGTGTATATCCAATCGCTACAGCGAATGACAAGGATCAGATCAGTGCACCGCTCATGTCCCGTTTCGCTGTCATTGATATCCCGGATTATACACCAGAAGAGAAGAAAGTAATCTTCTCCAAATTCGCACTTCCGAAGGTGCTGAAACGCATGAGCCTGAAGGCAGAAGAGTGCATTATGACAGATGAGGCACTCAATGAAGTGATTGAACTGTACTCCAATACATCAGGAATCCGAGATCTGGAACAGGCAGCAGAACACATCGCAGCAAATGCGCTGTATCAGATTGAGGTGAACCATGTGGAGAAAGTTGAATTTGATGCAGAGATGGTAAGAGAACTGCTTGGATAAAGTTGGGATTTGTCCTGAAAAAAATGAGCTCTGGAAAGTTTTGGCTTTCCAAAGCTCATTTTTTCAATTCCTACTGTCTATAATACTGCAGGAACTCCCCAATCTTACCAACCGCCTCTTTCAGTACTTCAATACGCGGCAGATAAACCACACGGAAATGATCCGGCTGATGCCAGTTAAATCCACTTCCCTGAACGATCAGGATCTTCTTGTCACGAAGCAGATCAAGAGCAAATTTCTCATCATTCACAATATTGAACTTCTTCGTATCAATCTTCGGGAACATATAAAATGCAGCCTGCGGTTTTACTGCGCTGATTCCCGGAATATCCGTCAGAGCCTTGTAAACATATTCACGCTGCTCGTAAATACGTCCACCCGGAACAATATAATCATTTACACTCTGATGTCCGCCGAGAGCTGTCTGTACAATGGACTGTGCCGGAACATTAGAGCAAAGACGCATGTTGGAAAGCATCTTGATTCCTTCGATATAGTCTCTTGCAATATTTTTATTTCCACTTAAGATCATCCATCCGATACGGAATCCGGCGATCATATGGGACTTGGACAGTCCGCTGAATGTCACGCAGAACAGATCCGGTGCGAGAGAAGCAATAGAAACATGCTCTTTTCCATCCATAACAAGACGGTCATAAATCTCATCAGAGAAAATGATCAGCTGGTGCTCTCTTGCGAGGTCTACAATCTGCTGCAGTACTTCCTTCGGATAAAGAGCACCGGTCGGATTGTTTGGATTGATGATAACGATCGCTTTTGTACGGTCATTGATCTTCTTACGCATATCTTCGATATCCGGATACCAGTCAGACTGCTCATCACAGATATAGTGCACAGGCTTTCCACCGGCAAGTGTAGCACAAGCTGTCCAGAGCGGATAATCCGGAGACGGGATAAGAATCTCATCCCCTGTATCCAAAAGAGCAGACATGGTAAGATTGATCAGTTCACTGACACCATTTCCTGTGTAAATATCGCTCATCGTTACATTCGGCAGGTGCTTTAACTGGGCATACTGCATGATCGCTTTTCGCGCAGAGAACAGACCGGCAGAAGCAGAGTAGCCTTCGCAGTCAGAAAGCTGACGGCTCATGTCATAGATCACCTCATCCGGTGTACGGAAGCCAAACGGAGCCGGATTTCCGATATTAAGCTTCAGTACATGAGTTCCCATCTCTTCCATTTTGGCAGCCTCATCAACAACCGGACCTCTCACATCATATAATACATTATTTAACTTGGATGATTTCTTGAATTCTCTCACTTTCATACCTCCTGAATTATCTGCGGATGTCTGTATCTTATCAACATCTGACAGTGTGGAATCATTATCATTATTATTGTTTAACCAGTCAGGATCAACCTGCAGGGCATCTGCCAGAAAATGTAAGATGTCGGTACGCGGGATTGTCTTCCCACTGACATACTGGCTGACATGACTTTTCCCAAGCTTGATCCCTTTCTGCTGGGCAAGACGAACAAGATCAACCTGCTTCAGGCCTTGCTCGTTCATAGCGGCTTTTAATCTGTCTGCAAAGGTTTCCATAAAGCTCCTTTCTGGGGTCATCCTTCCAGAGGTCAGACCCCATTAATAAAGTATTAACAAAACACAAAGTTCAATTTAAAATCTGCTTCAATACGAAAATCTCTAAAAAGTTCAATTTAAAAGTTCAAAACTTTAGTCAGAGTATACCACGATAAATGAAAAAGTTCAATAAAAAAATTACTGTTATAGAAAATCCGCAAAATCACGGTATCATTAAGAAAATATGATATACTAAAAGTGTTTATTACAGCAAAATACAAAGTACACAGAACGAAGGGAAACAGGGAAATGATTCTTGAAAATGAAAAAATAAAACAGGCATTGGAATATATAAAGGAAGAAGATCCGGCAACGACTCAGGACACGCTCAATATGTGTCAGATTCCGGCACCTTCTTATAAGGAAGAGAAAAAAGCGGAGTATATCCGGGAGCGGTTCCGGGAGATCGGGCTTAGGGATGTCAGGATTGACGCTGTTGGAAATGTGCTTGGGATCTGGCCGGGAACCGGTGAAGGACCGAGTGTAATGCTTGCAGCACACACAGACACAGTATTTCCGGAAGGGACAGATCTGTCGATAAGGAAAGAAGGGAATCGTTATTATTGTCCCGGCATTAACGATGACACACATGCAGTGGCGGAGATGATCGCAGTAGCGAAAGCAATGATCCATGCAGATCTTTACACAAAAGGGGACTTGATCTTCTGTGCAAATGTGTGTGAAGAAGGACTTGGAGATCTAAGGGGTGTGAAGTATCTGTTCGGATACGACAACAAAGCTTCAGAAGAATGTCCAGAGGTAGATGCATTTGTCTCGATTGATAACCAGTATACGGGCGGGGTGATCTATACGGCAACAGGAAGTCACCGTTATGAGGTGACATTTACCGGGAGAGGCGGTCACAGTTTTCAGAACTTCGGCATTCCCAATCCAATCCATGCAATGGGAAGAGCCATCGCACGGATCGCAGAATTCCAGGTCCCGAATGAGCCGAAGACAACATTTAACGTAGGCGTGATCCAGGGAGGAACTTCTGTAAATACAATTTCAGGTTCTGCATCCATGCTGGTAGACCTCCGTTCAGACAGCGAAGAAGAGCTGAAACGATTGGACAAAGAACTTCATAAAGTGATCAAACAGGCAGTGGAAGAAGAAAATGCAAGATGGGATGCTTCAAAGCCGCAGATCAAAGTGCAGATCGAAGGACGCGGTGTGAGACCGGCGGGGGCACAGCCAAAGGACTGTGCAATCGTGAAAGCAGCATTCCGGGCGGCAGAACTGCTGGGGATTGAACCGGAGTATCGGTATGAGAGCAGTACAGATGCGAATATCCCGATCAGTATGGGAATCCCGGCAATCACTGTTGGAAGAGGTGGAGAAGAAGACGGAATACATACCCTTCAGGAATGGTACGAGCCAAAAGAAGCATGGCTTGGACCACAGAGAGATTTGCTTCTGATGATTTTGCTTGCCGGAGCAGAAGGAGTCTGTGAGCCGGCTATAGAAAAAAGATAAAAAATCTTAAGAAAATATCAATGTCTTTTTAGGCACATTTCCTGTATACTGATGGTATGAGAGAATATTTTGTGCAGATTGTACCGGGTGTTTCGGAGATTTTTATCTTTTGCACAAAAAGAAGTAAAAATAAAACAAAGCAGGAGGGCAAACGATGCGGGGAATCAGAAAGCAGTCATCCGACACACAGAGTTCCAGTCAGCCGAAAGAAAAAAGAAGATTGGATACAAAACAGAAAAAAGGAATGTTGATCGGTGGAGGAATCTTCCTTGTGGCAGTGATCGCCCTGATCCTTGTGAAGAATCTGACAGGTGGAAGTGGAGCAGATGGAGAGAATGTTCTCTATGCGGATTCCGTCGGAATGATCACAGGGACAGGACTTGGGACACAGAACCGGTTTACAGGAGTGGTTGAAGCACAGGATACGTTGAAACTGACACTGGCAGACAATCAGAAGGTAAAACAGATCTTTGTTGAAAAAGGGCAGGAAGTAGAGCCTGGAACAAAGCTGTTTGAATACGATACAGAAGAGCTTGCCATGACATTAGATCAGGGAAAACTGGAGCTTGAGAAGATCACGAACAACATCAGCAGCCTGAATTCACAGATCGCGACACTTACAACGGAGAAGAAGAGTGCGCCGGCCAGCGAACAGCTGTCCTATACGACACAAATCCAGGAACTTCAGATGGAGATCAAGCAGGAAGAGTACAATTATAAAGTAAAAGAGCTGGAAGTAAACCGTACACAGAAGAGCCTGGAACAGTCTACAGTAACTTCTACAGTTGCCGGAATTGTACAGGAGATCAACGAACAGCAGGGAACAGACCCTTCTACAGGAGAGTCCAAACCGTTTATGAGTATCCTTTCTACAGGAAAATACAGAATCAAAGGAAAGATCAGCGAGCAGAACATCGGAGATCTGACACCGGGCACACAGGTGACAATCCGCTCCAGAGTGAATGAAGATGAGATCTGGACAGGTACAGTAGATAACGTAGACACAGAGAAGCCGGAGAACAGTTCCCAGGATTCTATGAGTTATGGTTCTGAGAACAGCGATAATCAGGCAACAAAGTATCCATTCTATGTCACATTGGATACAGTGGATGGATTGATGCTCGGACAGCATGTCTATATCGAGACAAGTACTTCACTGGAAGCAGACAAGATGTGGCTGATGCGTGACTACATTGTAGACGCAGATTCAGATCATCCATATGTATGGGTAGCAGGAGATAATGACAAGCTGGAGAAGCGTTCTGTTACACTCGGAGAGACGAACGAAGATATGGGAACCTGTGAGATCGTAGACGGACTGAAAGCTTCTGATTACATTGTATGGCCAAGCGAGGAGTGCAAAAAAGGTGCAGCTGTTGTGAAGAACGATTCAGGTACATCAGGCAGTACTTCAGATATGTCAGGAGCCGAGGGCGGTTACGAAGAACCTGTAGAAGAGAATGCAATGCAGGAAGGAGTTCCGGGAACGGAGGAGAGTGTGGATGAATAAAAAGAAAATAATAAAGATCGGCATTCCTGTGGCAGCAGGCTGTATCGTTCTTGCACTTGGAATCGGTTTCGCAGTGAAGAACAGCGGAAAGGCTGTTAAAGTAGCTCCTGTCAGCAGTTTGAATTCCGGCGGCTGGTACGATGATAGTGGGATTGCAAGTTACGGAACCGTCACAACGAACCAGAAGCAGGACATTTACGTGGATGATACTATGCCGATCACACAGGTTTACGTGAAAGCCGGGGATACGGTGAAAGTTGGAGACCGTCTTGTGGCATATGACACGACACTTTCTTCCCTGGAACTTGAGATGAAAGAAATGCAGATTCAGGGGATTGACCTGAACATTCAGAACCTGCAGAAAGAGATCACCCAGCTCAAGGGGACGAAGACCGCGAAGGCAGATACAGGGGCATCCGTCGTGCAGACAAGCGCAGATGGAGAACAGCAGCCAACTGTACAGAAGATGAGTGCTGTAAAGACAACCATTCTTAATACATCAAAAGAGGATGAGAATAAAAAACCGGATGGTGATACCTCGAAGGATGATACGACAAAAGATGATACGACAAAAGATGACAACACAAAAGACGATGCTTCGAAAGATGATAATGCGAAGGATGACACATCCAAAGATGATAATAAAAAAGACGATGTACCGTCTTCCGCAATTGAGCGTCCATTCCCTGAAGCATTAAAGGGAAAAGAGGTTTACAGTGAGATTACATTAGATTCTGTTCCTTATAATAAAGAAGATGCAGACGGAACAATGGAAAAACCGTATCGTTATCTTTGCGCACCGGGGGCAGCCGTAAATGCACCGTTTATGCTCAAAGTATTAAAAGAGGGTCAAGTGTGTGCCTTTGATGTAGTAGATAACGCAGAAGCGCCGACAAAATTCTTATCCTGTTGGATCCTCGATGGAAAAACAGGACAGGTAGTCATACCGGATTCACAACCAACTCCAGACCCGGAGCCGACTCCGGAACCAGAGCCAACTCCAAATCCAGAGCCAACTCCGGAACCAGAGCCAACTCCGGAACCGGATATTTCAGAAGATCCGGTTATCCCAGACACCCCGGACCTCCCGTCAAAGGAAGAAGTGACGAAGCAAATCAAGGAGAAAGAGCAGAAGATCAAAGATCTGGATCTTTCCAAGAGATCCGCTGAACTGGAACTGAAAAAGCTGAAGAAAAAGGTCGGGGACGGCGTGATCAAAAGTACGGTAGAAGGTGTAGTCAAAGAAGCGACTGACGAAGCGTCTGCAAAGAATGAGAACAAACCGGTTGTCAGCGTTGTCGGAGAAGAAGGTTTTTATGTGACCGGAAGAGTCGGAGAGACAATGCTTGATCAGATCAAAGAAGGAATGACTGCGACTGTAATGTCCTGGCAGTCGGGAGAATCCTACGAAGCGACAGTTACAGGTGTTGGCAACTCACCGGTAAGCGATTATTCCACAGGAGAGAACCAGAATCAGTCCTTCTATCCGTTCACGCTCGTGATCCACGGAGACGCAAATCTCTCGAATGGTGAGTCTGTGAATCTGTCGATGAATGGAATTGCAGCAGGTAGTGATGGATCAATCTATCTTGAAAAAATGTTTGTCCGCGAGGAAGGAAACCGCTATTATGTCTACAAGCGGGGCGATAACGGCAGATTAACAAAACAGTATGTAGAGGTTGGCAAAAATATGTACAATTCACTGGAGATCACCTCCGGCCTCACAATGGACGACATGATCGCATTCCCTTACGGCAGAGATGTTAAAGAAGGCGCAAAAACACAGGAAGCAGATACCCTGTACGACTATTATTAAGAAGACTGAACAGTATCAAAATGAAAGAGAGTGAGGTGCCATTATGTTAGAAGACATCAGACTGGCGTTTCAGGGAATCTGGAATCATAAATTAAGATCTGCGCTCACAATGCTCGGAATCATCATAGGAATCGGTTCCATTATAGCAATTGTGTCCACAATCAAAGGAACGAATGAACAGATTAAGAAGAATCTGGTCGGTGCAGGAAATGACGCGGTAAATGTACAGCTCTATCAGGGTGACTGGCCGATCGATCTGCAGTATCAGTCACTCCCGGACGGAGTGCCGGAGATCTCAGACGAGACATTGCAGGAAGTCGTTGAACTCCCGGAAGTGGAGACAGCGTCTTTATATCATACAAGAAATGAATACGACGCAGTTTACCGCGGCGCAAAGTCATTAAGTAACAGCGTGATCCTTGGAATTGACAGAAATTACCTGGATGTTTACGGATATCAGGTAACCAAAGGAAGAGGATTAACAGACAAAGATTATTCCGAAGGACGAAAAGTAGCCTTGATAGACAAGACAACAGCGGCAAGTTTATTCGACAATGCAGATGTGATCGGAAGAACGATCGAAATTAAAGGAGAACCTTTTGTTGTCGTTGGAATGGTTGCAAAGAAAGCAGAGTCCCAGCCGGTAATCAACTCAATGGAAGATTACTACCGCTACATGTCAGATGACCAGAGTGGAAAGATCATTATTCCGGATAATGTATGGCCGGTCATCTACCAGTATGACGAACCACAGAACCTTGTCGTGCGTGCAAAAAGTACAGATGATATGACAACGGCAGGAGAGAAAGCCGCAGATATTTTAAATGCTATGCTGACAGTTTCAGATGATACCGTGAAATACAAAGGAGAAGATCTGTTAGAACAGGCAACACAGATCCAGGAGATCAGTAACTCGACAAATCAGCAGCTGATTTGGATCGCCAGCATTTCCCTGTTAGTTGGTGGAATCGGAGTTATGAATATCATGCTCGTGTCGGTTACAGAACGTACCGGCGAGATTGGATTAAAGAAGGCACTCGGAGCGAGAAAGCGCAGAATTCTGACACAGTTCCTGACAGAGGCGGCGGTACTGACACTGCTTGGAGGAATTATAGGTGTTCTTGGAGGAATCGCACTTGCGTACATTATATCCAAAGTCTCAGCGGTTCCGGTAGCGATCAGCGGAGTTTCGATTGTGATCGCAGTGCTGTTCTCTACACTGATCGGTATTATCTTCGGACTGATCCCGTCCGTGAAAGCGGCGAACATGAATCCAATCGAGGCACTTAGACATGAATAAAAAAACAGAGGAAAAAGAAAATACTTGTTTCAATTTCCTTCTATATCTGTTATAGTATGTGTTAATTAAAAGAGTCAGGAGAATCTGAGTGATCGGATTCTCCGTCTTTCTATGCAAAGAGAAAATAGCAATTATTAAAAGGAAAAGAGAAAAGGGGCATGTAAATTTGAGCAGCAGTACACTCGAGGGAAAGAAAAAGACAGAGAACGGAACAAAGAGGCTGATCTTCACAGCAGTATCTATCTTGCTGGAGATCGTCTTCCTTCTCTTTCTGTTTACAAAGGTAAGTGAATACGCAACCATTATTGACTGGGCAACAAGAATCGTGGCAATCTTTCTTGTGCTTGGACTTTACAGCATGGATAAGACTTCATCAATGAAAATGCCATGGATCATACTGATGCTTGCATTCCCGATTCTTGGTGTGAGTCTTTATCTTCTCGTAGGTCTGAACGGAAGCACGAAGAAGATGCGGGCAAGATATGAAGAGATTGATAAAAAACTGCTCCCATATCTTCCGGATAACAGACAGATTCTCGAATGGATGAAAGAAGAGAGTCCGCAGGCGGGGGCAATCGCTTCTTATCTGACGAATTACTCTTGTTACCCGGTTTATCAGAACACAGATGTTACATATTATGATGAGGCGATCAAAGGGCTGGATGCACAGCTGGAGGATCTTTCAAAGGCAGAAAAGTTCATCTTTATGGAGTATCATGCCATCGAAGACGAAGAGGCATGGCAACGGATCCAGACGGTACTTGAAGATCGTGTGAAAGCAGGCGTAGAAGTCCGTATCTTCTATGATGATATGGGATCGATCTGGTTTGTGAACATGGATTTTGCAACAAAACTGAAATCTTTAGGAATCAAATGCCGTGTATTTAACCCAATTCTGCCGGGACTGAATATGTTCCTGAACAATCGCGATCACCGGAAGATTACTGTGATTGATGGAAAGATTGCTTACACAGGTGGATACAATCTGGCGAATGAGTATTTCAACATCACACATCCGTATGGAATTTGGAAAGATACCGGGATCCGTATGGAAGGAGATGCGGTCAAGTCTATGACAGTAGCATTTCTGGAAATGTGGAATGCAGCCGGAAATATAAAGTCAAAAGAACTTGTACCGGAGAAATATGTGATCCACTATGCATATAAAGCACAACAGCGTGGTTATGTCCAGCCATATGCAGACAGTCCGCTCGATGGTGAGCAGGTAGGCGAGGAAGTATATATCAGTATGGCGAATAAAGCAGAGAAATACTGTTGGTTTATCACTCCATACCTGATTATCACAGACGAGATGACACATGCACTCACACTGGCAGCAAAGCGTGGTGTTGATGTACGTATCATAACACCGGGTATCCCGGACAAGAAGATGGTCTACAGTGTGACCCGTTCCTTCTATCATAATCTGGTTAAGCATGGAGTCCGTATCTATGAGTGGACACCGGGATTCTGTCATGCGAAGATGAGTGTGGCAGATGATAAAATGGCGACCTGCGGAACGATCAATCTCGATTACCGCAGTCTGTACCATCACTTTGAGAATGGATGCTTCCTGGCAGATTGCGACGCAGTGCTGGAGATCCGGGATGATCTGATCCGCACGATGGGAGAAAGCAGAGAAGTGACTGAGCAGTATAAAGAAGGAAGAAGTGCGGGTTTAAGACTCGGACAGCTGATCTTACGTCTGTTTGCGGAGCTGCTCTGATAATATCGTTTGTGGGTTGAATTTGCATTGGATTGATTGTATAATGAACTTGATTGTTGAGAAATTAACAATAGGTTTTTTATGAAATGGATGGTCTGCCGGTCAGAAGATACTGAACCCGACAGCCGGATATGAACTTTATTTTATGAAGGAGGAATCAACGATGATTACCTGGAACAATTTGGATAAGCTTACTTCTTATCAGGAACTTGAGAAGACAGAAAGTGTAGACCTCGCAGCAGTGATGGCCGGAGAGAACGGAGCAGAGCGTGTGAAGAACTACAGCGTTCCGATGGCAGAAGGATTAGCATACAATTATGCAGCGAAGAAAGTGGATGACACAGTTCTCGCAGCTCTTGAGAAACTGGCAGAAGAAGCACAGCTGACAGAGAAGTTCGAAGCACTTTACAACGGAGAAGTTGTGAACACAGGAGAGAAGCGTCTCGTACTTCACCATATGACACGCGGACAGCTCGGAGATGCTGTTGAGGCTGACGGTGTAGACAAGCGTACTTTCTATGTAGAGCAGCAGAAGAAGATTGCTGAGTTCGCGAACAAAGTACATGCTGGTGAGATCACAAACGGTGCCGGAGAGAAGTTTACAACAGTTGTTCAGATCGGTATCGGCGGAAGTGACCTCGGTCCTCGCGCAATGTACCTTGCACTTGAGAACTGGGCAAAGAAGAATGATACATTCAAGATGGAAGCAAAGTTCATCAGCAACGTTGACCCGGATGATGCGGCAGCAGTTCTGAATTCTGTAGATGTTGCTCACTCCATCTTCGTACTTGTATCCAAGTCAGGAACAACACTTGAGACTCTGACAAATGAGTCCTTTGTAAAGGATGCTCTTAAGAATGCAGGACTTGACGCATCCAAGCATATGATCGCAGTAACAAGTGAGACTTCACCACTTGCAAAGAGTGATGATTACCTTGCAGCCTTCTTCATGGATGACTATATCGGAGGACGTTTCTCATCTACATCAGCAGTTGGCGGAGCAGTACTTTCCCTCGCATTCGGACCGGAAGTATTTGCACAGTTCCTTGATGGAGCAGCAGCTGAGGATAAACTGTCCCTCAATAAGAACATCAAAGAGAACCCGGAGATGCTCGATGCATTGATTGGTGTATATGAGAGAAATGTACTCGGATACCCAAGCACAGCAGTACTTCCTTACTCTCAGGCACTGAGCCGTTTCCCTGCACATCTGCAGCAGCTGGATATGGAGTCTAACGGAAAATCCGTAAACCGCTTTGGTGAGCCGGTTGATTATGTAACAGGACCGGTTATCTTCGGAGAGCCTGGAACAAACGGACAGCACTCCTTCTATCAGCTCCTTCACCAGGGAACAGATATTGTGCCGCTTCAGTTCGTAGGATTCAAGAACAGCCAGATCGGTACAGATGTTGTGATCCAGGACAGCACAAGCCAGCAGAAACTCTGCGCGAACGTAGCTGCTCAGATCGTAGCATTTGCATGTGGTAAAGAAGATGAGAACCGTAACAAGAACTTCGAAGGCGGACGTCCTTCAAGCATCATTATCGGAGAGCAGTTAACACCGGCATCTCTCGGAGCACTGCTTGCTCACTTCGAGAACAAGATCATGTTCCAGGGATTCCTGTGGAATGTAAACAGCTTCGATCAGGAAGGTGTTCAGCTCGGTAAAGTCCTTGCAAAACGCGTACTTGCACATGAGACAGACGGAGCCCTGAGAGTATTCAGTGATCTTCTGAACATCTAATCGAATTATATAAGTAAAAAGTATAGGAATCGTGCTGTCGGCGGAGAGTTCTGCTGACAGCACGATCTTTTATATATTAGGAAAGTGCTTTCCTAATATATAAAAAACGCTCCGCTTAGGATGCACACTGCGGCGTATAATGTAAGTGTCGCAAGCGACCGCCGCAGGCGCAAGAATGTGCCGAGGCACATTCTTTGTTCAAGCAGGGATTTTGTAAAAGAGAGAGGAAGCAAATGAAAAAGCGAAGGATTAAAGGAATTCAGATGATTCCATATGGTCTTCTGGCCGGAGTTATGACAGAAGATTCAATAGAAGAGAGGCAAAGAGAAGTCCGCCTGACAGAGATTTCATCCGAAGGATTCCGCATCCGGCTTTGCAGGAGAGGGAAAGCAGAGGAGAACATTTATCCGAAAGCATTCAAGATCTGCTTCTATCAGATGGATCAGGCAGAGTATCGGGAGATTGAAATTTGTCATTTTCAGATAGAGGCCGGGGAACAGACAGAATTCTATCAAGCCTATGATATTTTCACAGTTCAGGAAGATTATAAAGAAGCCTTTCAGAAGCTCTGTGTCGAATACAGCCGATACATTTCGCTCAAGCTGGAAGAGGATGATGCACATCTGGCGCAAGAAATGACCGGTTATCCCGCGCAGGAAGAAGAGGAACATTTCAAGAATGAAACAGAACAAAATAAAGCGTGGTTTCAGAATGCGGAGATCTTCCAAAATCTGCCGGCAGAATTAGCGGTAGAACTGGATCATCCGAAACTATACGAACAATATCTGACCAGACCGATTGAACGGTTCATGAAAGAATACTGGCAGCAGCATGGAATCGAAGAAGCGCGGATCCTGGGAAGACAACCGGACCGGTTGTATATCGGCAACCAATTCTGTCCACATCTATTTCCGAAAGAAGAACAGTTCTTTGCGCTTCTTGAGAAAGCAGATAAAGAACGGATGGAAGTGACCGTTGCCTTTTCCTTTATTCGGGAAGACAGGCTTGCACAGACAGAACAGCTGTTGACACGCCTGGATGAGTGGCGTGAACAACAGAAGACTTCCGGGGCGGAGAAGAAACGACTTGAGGTTGTAGTCAATGACTGGGGAACGGCACGTCTTGTGAAGCGGACCAAACATCTGATCCCGTGTCTTGGGACGCTCTTAAATAAGCGGAAGAAAGATCCGAGAATGTCCTACAAGATGGGAGATAAGACACTGTTGGAACAGAATAATCTGAATGCAGGATTTTATCGCACCTATCTGGAAGAAAGCTTTGGAATCAGCTGTTATGAGTGGGAAAGCTGCGGTTATACACAGGAAATACCGCAAAAGATACAGAACCATCTACACGTGCCGTTCTATCAGACAAATACGTCGAGCTATTGTACACTTTGCGCTGTACTGGAACACGGTGAACGTGGAAAACAAAGGGAGAGACAAGAATGTCCGGCACCGTGTCTGGAACATAGCTTCTTCTATCCAAAGCATTTATATATGAAGGGAAAATACAACAGTCTGTTCGCATTGGATAAACATCTGTTAGATGAACCGGAGCAGTTGAAGAGAGAACTCGGAATAAAATGGAACCGCCTTGTGGTCAATCTATTGTGAAATGTGAAAAACAGAAGGATGATGGAAGAATGGAGACACAGAAAAGAAAACAGAATGAAAAAGAAAAAGCAGAGCGAAGGATGAAAATCGTTGCAGGACTTGGCTCTGTGGATGAATATATTCCATATGTCCAGGCAGGAGCAGACGAATTGTTTTGCGGATATGTGCCATACAACTGGACAAAAAAATACGGAACCGTACTTCCACTGAACCGCAGGGAAGTGCTGGCTTATAATGTGCAGCTCGGTTCTTTCAGTGAATTAGAGATCCTCTCAGCAATGATCAGGAAGTACAGAAAGCCGGTGCATATCGCGATGAATTCTCTCTATTATATTCCGGAACAATATGAAGAGATTGCAGACATTGTGAAACAGTGTATGAAAATCGGATTCGACAGCTTCATCCTTGCCGATCCAGCATTGATTTTGTACCTGAGACAGAAAGGCATATCCTGTAAGATCCATCTCAGCGGTGAAGCCGGAGAAATGAACCGGGGGGCAATCAAAGTTTTCCGGGAAATGGGAATCGGTCGAATCATCTTCCACAGGAAAAATACAGTTGCATCGATGCGGCAGATGATAGAAGCTGTAAATGCAGAAAAACTGGAATTTGAGGCCTTTGCATTGAATGAATTGTGTCAGTTCACAGGAGCATTCTGCAATTCCCTTCACTGTGACGAGATGGGTTATCTGTGCAGGACGACCTACTGGGGAGATGCTGAGATGGAAGAGCGTATGGAACGAGTGAGAAAAAGAACATTGGAAATAGAAGAGCAACAAGAGCAACAATATCTCTGTGGGAAGAGTGGATGTGCTCTGTGTGCGCTGCCACAGCTGGAGGCGGCAGGGATTACCCATCTGAAACTGGTAGGACGAGGAAATTATGTGGAAGATATGATCCGGGATATTCGGAATCTGAAGGCTGCGTTGGGGGTTCTGGAGGAGAATCAAAGAGAAGAAAAAGAGACAGGGAGATATATCGATCAATTGAATAAGAAAATATTTGATGGTCAGCCGTGTGGAAATAATTGTATTTATAATCCGGGGCAGTTTCTTTGAGGTGTATGGGGAAAAAGAGAAAAGTTCAGAATAGAAAAAGAAAGCGTATTTCGTGGAGTAGATTACTCTACGAATTTTTACGGAAAGCCTTGGAAATCAATGGTTTTCAGGTGTCTGACCAAAAAATTGACGGTAAATAAATGCTGTAAAATTGTAATTATAATTAATTTTTAAATACATGTGATTATAAAAATACGAAGTGACTTAGCTAAAATAAGATAATTATTTTTAATTTTCTGATCTGATAGCTTGGAAATTGACTGACAATTGACCATAAATTTGACGGCGAATAGATAAAAATCCATTCAAAAAAGGAGATTAAAATGACGAAAGTGTTTATTTTTCGACTTTTTTTGCTAAGAGATTGTATAAATTCATGAAATGAACGTATACACATTGACAGAAATGTTTGAAAAGAGTAGACTGAACACGATAATTATACTAAGATTTGAAACAATTTAAAGAAAAAGCGTATTTCGTAGAGTAATCTACTCTACGAAATTTTTTGCAAAAAGGGTGAAGGCTTATGGGAAGAAGACCAGCAGATCTGTCAGGAAGAAAGTTCGGTATGTTGACAGCCAAGTATGCGACGGAGAAAAGAGATAAACGGGGCTCCGTTTATTGGCATTGTGTCTGTGATTGTGGAAATGAAGTTGACGTGACGGCAGCAGGTCTTGTGCATGGTAATTATCATAGCTGCGGTTGTTTACAAAAGAAGAATCGTCAGGAAATTGCGCAGAGACGACATCTCGTAGACGGAACCTGTGTTGAAGTACTAGAAAAAAGAAAAAGCAGAAAAGATAACATGAGTGGTTTCCGGGGCGTTTTCCAGTTGAAGAATTCTAATCGGTATCGTGTGGATATCGGATTCAAGGGAAAGCGCTATTATGTTGGTCTTTTTGATAATTATGACGAAGCGGTGCAAGCAAGACTTGCAGCGGAGAACCTGATCCACAATGGTTTCATTCAGAAATGGAAGGAATGGAATGAGAAGGAGAAGGAAGATCCGGAGTGGGGGAAGGAGCATCCGCTTGTGTTTGATGTGAAGAAAGAGGATGGGGAGATTCGGGTGAGTGTGTGTGATGAGTAGTAAAAAGATGGCGATTGCTATGTTTGGACAAAAACGATTAAGCAGAGAAGGCGGAATAGAAATTGTTGTCAAAGAGCTTTGCACAAGAATGGCGAAGAATGGTTATACAGTTACTTGTTATAACAGATCAGGACATCATGTGAGTGGGGCAGAATATGATAAGAAAACTGAATACGAAGGAATTAATCAGAAATGCGTTCCAACCATCGAAAAGAAAGGTCTTGCAGCTGTTAGCTCATCATTCTTTGCGGCACTTTATAGTGCATTTGGGAAATATAATGTCGTACACATTCATGCCGAAGGACCAGCCTTTTTTTCATGGTTGCCGAAGTTGTTAGGGAAAAGAGTAATAGTGACGGTTCATGGTTTGGACTGGCAACGTGAAAAATGGAAATCGGGTTTCGGATCTAAGTTTATCAAGCAGGGCGAGAAAAATGCTGTGAAATATGCTGATGAAATCATCGTTTTGAGCAAAGGCGTACATGATTACTTTAGAAATCAGTATGGAAGAGAGACAAGATTTATCCCAAACGGTGTGAATCGACCGGAAATTAGAAAAGCAGAATTGATTACTGATAAATTTGGATTGACAAAAGATTCTTACATATTATTTCTTGGACGATTAGTACCGGAAAAAGGTATTCGATATTTGGTTGAGGCTTTCAAGAACGTTAAGACAGAAAAGAAACTTGTCATCGCCGGTGGATCAAGTGATACAGATTCTTTTATGAAAGAGCTAAAAGAATTGGCGAAAGATGATAAAAGAATTATCTTCACGGGATTTGTTCAAGGTCAGATGTTGGAAGAACTATACAGTAATGCTTATATTTATACACTCCCTTCTGATTTAGAAGGAATGCCTTTGAGCCTCTTGGAAGCAATGAGCTATGGAAATTGTTGCTTGGTATCGGACATACCTGAGTGTGTTGATGTGGTTGAAGATAAAGCACTTATATTTCAAAAATCAGATGTAAATAGCTTATATACAAAGCTCGTTGATATATGTTGTAATTCTTCGAAGGTGCAATCATTTAAACGTACTGCAGAGGAATTTGTATGTAATAAATATAGCTGGAATAAAATTGTAAAAGATACTTGCTGCTTATACAGATAAAAATAAAAAAGGTTGGAAATAAAATGTCAGAAAAGAAATTAAACGGAACTGTAATAGTAACTTATAGATGTAATGCTCGCTGTAGCATGTGTAATAGATATAAAGCACCTTCGAAACCAGATGAAGAAATTAGTATAGAGACAATAAAAAAACTTCCTAAGATGTATTTTACAAACATTACAGGAGGCGAACCTTTCATAAGAACTGATTTGAAGGATATTGTAAGAGAATTATATAAGAAAAGTGATCGAATAGTTATATCTACTAATGGATTTTTTACAGACCGAATTGTGGATTTAGCAAAAGAATTTCCTCAAATTGGTATAAGAATATCTATTGAAGGACTTGAAAAAACAAATAATGAGATTCGTGGCTTGGAAAATGGATTTCAGAGGGGATATGGTACGTTAAAGAAATTACGTGAAATGGGAATGAAGGATGTAGGTTTTGGAATGACAGTTCAGGATAAAAATGCTCCGGATCTTGTCCCTTTATATGAGCTCTCTAATGAAATGGGAATGGAGTTTGCTACGGCGAGTCTACATAATAGTTTTTATTTTGTTGAGGCGAAAAATATTATAAATGATCGCCCGATGGTTGCAAAGAATTTTGAAAATCTAGTGAATGAACTGTTGAAGAGTAATAGTCCGAAGAAATGGTTTAGGGCATATTTTAATCATGGACTTATTAATTATATATATGGACAGAAAAGATTATTACCATGTGATATGAGTTTTGACACTTTTTTTATTGATCCTTATGGAGATGTTATGCCATGTAATGGAACAAAAGATAAAGAGGTTATGGGAAATCTCAATAATCAATCATGGGATGAATTATGGAATAGTGTGGAAGCAGAAAATGTTAGAAAAAAAGTACGTTGTTGTGATAGAGATTGTTGGATGATAGGCTCAGTTTCTCCGGCTATGCACAAATATATTTGGAAACCGGCTTGGTGGGTATTTACGCATAAAGTTAAGAGTGTTTTTGGTGGAAAGTATTCTATGTATGAGAACAAAATATGCAGAGAATATCGTGACGGTAAGGTGTGTAAAGATGAATTGGATAAATGTAGTACATGTGATAAAAACTGCATTGTAAATAATGGCTTAAGTGAAGCTAGTAAGGCACAGTTGGTTGGAAAAACTGGTGAAGAAATAGTTGATGCTGATATTGCACTACAGATGGGAGAAAAGTCATGATAAAAGTTTTAATGACATTACCTGTAAAAATAGGATTTGATGGTATGAGTAAACAGGTATTATCTTATGGAAAATATATGGACAAATCTGATGTTATTATTGATTTGGTTTCTTGTAGAGGATTTGATCCTAAAATGAAATCTAATGTTGATGAGGCTAATTTTCATAATATCTATAGATTAGAATATAGAGATACAAATCAGATAAAATATTTTTTAGATCTTTATAAAATTATGAAAAAAGAAAAATATTATGTTATTCATGTAAATGGACAGAGTGCGACTATGTCAGTTGAGATGCTGGCTGCGAAATTAGCTGGTTGTAAATTGAGAGTTGCACATTCTCATAATTCGAGATGTTTGCATAAAAAGGCTCATAATATGCTGAAACCATTATTTAATGCTACTTATAACGATGCTATTGCCTGTAGTAAGGAGGCGGGCGATTGGCTTTTTGGAGATAAACCATATTGGATTTTAAATAATGGAATTGATATTGATAAATATAAATTTTCAACAACAACAAGAACAGAATTTAGGAAAAAGTTAAAATTATCAGATAAAGATATAGCAGTATGCCATGTTGGAGCATTTGAACCATGGAAAAATCATAAGTTTTTAATAGACGTTTTTGATGAGATTAAAAAGGAAAATTCAGGATATAAATTGTTCCTGTTTGGAATTAATGGAACAACACAAGAAAGCATATTGTCTCTGATTAATGAGAGAAGGCTTGAGGATACGATTAGATTTATGGGAACTGCAGATGATATTAACAATTATTTACAAGCTATGGATTTAATGCTTCTTCCGTCATTATATGAAGGATTTCCAGTAACTGTAGTTGAATGGCAAGCAAATGGTCTTCCATGTATTGTATCCGATACAATTACAAAAGATGTAAAAATTACAGATTTGGTAAAACAGTTATCTATAGAGGATGGAACTACTATTTGGAAAAATGAAATACTAAAGCATAATAATGAAGTAGATGTTGAAACAAGAAAGTCATATTATATAAAGGTTTCTAAGGCGGGATACAATATTAAGAATAATGTGTCATCGTTGAAAGAACACTACATAGAAAGATTAGGTGATAATTAGTGGTTAATATGGTAGTAGACATTATTGTGCCTGTATATAATGTGTCAAAATATTTGAACAAATGTATTGAGAGTTTACTGGCTCAAACTTATAAATATATCAAAATTATATTAGTAGATGATGGGTCAACAGATGGCTCGGAAAAAATATGTGATAACTATGCTAGAATTGATGATCGCATTAATGTAATTCACAAGGAAAATGGTGGTTTAGTATCTGCGTGGACTATGGGCATAAAGAATTCAAAGTCAGAATGGGTAGTGTTTGTCGATGGAGATGACTGGGTGGAATATAAGCATATAGAGCTACTTGTAAAAGAGCAGATAGAATCATCGGCAGATATTGTTGTAACCCGAATGAAACAAATCGATAAAGGAAACGAGAAGTTTATTGAATTTTGTGTTCCAGAAGGAAGATACATTGGAGAAAAACTAAAAACGGAATTACATCCGGTTATGATAAATGCAGGTGGATTTGAAAGAAGGGGTGTACCATTTTCTAGATGTAGTAAACTTATTAGAAAAAGTATTATAATTAGAAATCTTAAATACTCATATGAAAAAGCTACCTATGAAGAAGATTTTAATATTATTGCGCCATGTCTTATGGATGCAAAAGCAATATCAATGCTAAAAGTAGAGGGAGCAGCGTATTGTTATAGAAAAGTTGAAAGTTCTATGCTTCATGGATATGATCGTAATATGTCTAATTCAATATATCATATATATCCAATATTGTTGAAAGCATGTAAATCAAAGAATATGGGGGGATTTGTCAGACAGATTCAATTTGAATATGTTTCTGCGGTTGTCAGATTATTTTTAAACGAAACAAAAAATTCTGAAGGCTATATAAATATGAGTAGAATTATAAAAAAATATTTGACTGATAGATTATTTCAGCAATCTCTTGAAATAGTTGATGCGAGAATGTATCCTGTTAAGTTTCGTATAATACTATATTTCTTAAAACATTATGACAGTTTTATGAGTAAAATCATAATAAAATTGATCTGTTTGATTAGAAGACAAGGAATAAATCATGCATAGATTTCAGATTAAAATTA
>OGRJ01000782.1_pt1 | contig 29230 bp, 29 predicted proteins | sample 1553411 | NCBI WGS metagenome assembly OGRJ01 (sample SAMEA2580084, study PRJEB22360) | human gut metagenome | biome: human gut; feature: human-associated habitat; material: faeces | place: Denmark | collected 2008/2010
AAAAGCTATGAAGGTGGCATACGAGGCACATCATGGACAGACAGATCGAAGCGGGGTTCCTTATATTTTTCATCCTTTTTATGTGGCTGAGCAGATGGACGATGAGCTCAGCACCTGTACGGCACTTCTCCATGATGTTGTAGAAGATACGGAAATTTCTTTTGAGGATCTGGCGGGAGAATTTCCGGAAGAGGTTGTGGAGGCTCTGCATTTTCTCACGAGAGATAAGAGCATGAATTATTTTGACTATATCCGGAATCTCCGGAAGAATTTAATTGCAAAAAAAGTGAAGCAGGCTGATCTGCTCCACAATTCTGATGTAACACGTCTCGCTGACTGTGAAAATATATCTGACCGACAGAGTTCCCGTTTACAGGGAAGATACAGACGGGCACTTGAGATTCTTTCTGAGTCCACGTGATTTCAGACATCATTGTGGACATTTTTAGCGGAAGCAGTATGGGTATTTTCCACACATCTCCATGTAGCTTCTAAATGCTTCTTTCAGAAATTCTTTGATTTTTCTCATTTTGTTTTCCTCCTCTTTTCTTTAACTTACAAATGCATTATAATAAACCCTTGGTAACATTACGTGCCAAAAATACAGAAAAAGTAGCCAAATCTTGCAGGAGATAAAAAAGACATGCTTCCAATATACGAAGAAAAAAAGAAGGATCTGCATATTCATCTTAAGACATCTGCACATGCTTCGCCCCATCTTCACAACTCTACGGAATTTATTTATATTACCGAGGGGAGTTTGGAGCTGGGAATGGGACAGGAGCTTTTTCACATGGAAGAGGGAGATTTCGCAGTGATCTTTCCGGATGTGATCCATCACTATCAGGTTTTTTCCCAGGGAAACAACAAGGCCTGCTATCTTTGGGCGAAGCCTGCACTGAATGGACAGTTTACGGAGATCATACAGAACAGCTGCCCGGAAGACCCGGTGATAAAGAAAGAAGATGTACATCCGGATATTGTCAATGCAGTCAGCTGCCTGCTGGCAAACCGGAAGGCGAAGGACGATGATTTTGCCGTGGAGCAGGCTTATGTGCAGATACTGCTGGCCAGAAGCATTCCGCATTTTCAGCTTACAGAGAAGAGCCGTGTGGAAAGCAATGATATTATTTATCAGACAGTGTCCTATATAGCCAGGCATTTCAAAGAGTCAGTTTCGCTGGAAAGCATGGCCCGGGATCTGGGAATCAGCAAGTTTGCATTGTCCAGAGTTTTTTCCGGAACCTTTCACCGGAACTTCAATCAGTTTCTGAATGAGCAGAGACTGAATTATGTGGTCGTTCATCTGGAATGTACAGAGGACAGCATTACGGATATCTGCATGGATGCCGGATTTGAAAGCCAGAGGACTTTCAACAGGGTATTTCGCGAGCGGTACCGGATGACGCCAAGAGAATACCGGAATTCATATAAAGAAAAATACTTACGAGAGGAATTAACATGATCACAGTAGAGCTGGAACATTTCAGCCTTGACAAAATATGCGATTCCGGACAGTGTTTCCGGATGCAGAAGCTTGGAAACGGACATTTTTCCATGGTAGCAGGAGATCAGTATCTGGAAATGCACCAGGAAAAAGGAGTTGTGGATTTTTACTGTTCGCAGGAAGAGTTTGTCTGTTACTGGGTGCGGTATTTTGACCTGGATACAGATTATGAGGAGTATATGAAGGTCGCCAATCCGCGGGATAAATATTTAAATGCAGCCATAAAAGCAGGCGACGGGATACGGATCCTGAGGCAGGATCTGTGGGAGATGATCGTCACATTTCTGATATCACAGCAGAATAATATCAAGCGGATCCGGAAATGTATCGAGACGATTTGCCGCACATATGGGGAGAAAAAAATCTCTTCAGGAGGCGTGGAATATTATGCTTTTCCGACTGTAACTGCGCTAAGCGGAGCCACAGAGGAGGAACTGCGGGGGTGTGGTATGGGCTATCGTGCGAAATATATTGCAGTGACAGCGCGGATGATCGAATCCGGAGAGGTTTCTCTGGAAAAAATTTATGATATGCGTTATCACCGGGCAAAAAAAGAGCTGTTAAAGCTGTGTGGTGTGGGAGAAAAAGTGGCAGAGTGTATCTGTCTTTTTGCACTGCACCATATGGACGCTTTTCCGGTGGATACCCATATTCATCAGGTAATGGCAGCGCATTATAAGAGGGGATTTCCCAACCGGAGATACAAGGGGATGCGTGGGATTATGCAGCAGTATATTTTTTACTATGACTTGTACTCATAAGCGGCGGATGCTATCATAGGTGAAGACATAACAAAACTTCGCGGAGGTGAGAAAAAAATCAGAAAGCATTTACTGAGACTGAGAAGACCACACATAAAAAAGAAAGAAAACAGCTATTATATCCTGGGATATAAGGGAACGGAAGTGATCATCCGTACAGATCATGAGATCCTGAAGCGGCTGCATTATGAACGAACCTGTGTGAAACACATCCGGATCATGGCGAAATATAATACAGAAACAAAATATATATACACAAGAAAAGGAAACAGACGAAGCCGTCAGATCATCATTCCGGGAATACCGGAAAAAAATGAAAATACCATGCCGCGTGCTGTAAAAACGGTTCTGCAGGCACTTTCCTACGGAGGGATCGAACTGGAAGCCTCCAGAAAGCTGGCAGATATCAAGAAGATGGATCCAATGAGGATCTTTTACAAAACCCTGGATGCGGAAGTTTATAATGGAGATTATAAGGTTCCGATCCGGCTGTTCTTTCCAACAGAGGAGGCCATGGAAAATGGGGCCGCCTCCGGCAAAAAGCCTTCGGTCATTCTGTTTTTTCACGGGGGTGGCTGGGTCACAGAGAGCGTGGAGAATTACGAACGTGTCTGTGCCAGAATGGCACAGTCCACAGGACAGATCGTGGCGTCTGTGGAATACAGGCTGGCACCGGAGCATCGTTTTCCGGTGGGATTAATGGACTGCTATGCTGCGGCGAAGGTTTTTTATACGAACCGTTTTCTGCTGAATACAGATCCGGACCGCATCACCATCATGGGTGACAGCGCAGGTGGCAATCTGGCAGCAGCGGTGTGCATGATGGCCAGGGACAGAGGAGAGTTTTTTCCAAAGAAGCAGATCCTGATCTATCCGGCACTGAATAACTGTTATACAGAGGCGTCCCCTTTTGAATCTGTGAAGACGAACGGAACAGGCTATCTTCTCACTGCGGAGAAGATGGAGGACTATCTGAAACTTTATGAGAGAACGCCGGATGACCGTCAGAATCCGTATTTTGCACCGATCCTTGCCGGAGATTTCCGGAATATGCCGGATACACTGATCCTCACGGCGGAATTCGACCCGCTGCGTGATGAGGGGGAAGCATTTGGCAGGAAACTTGCGGAAGCAGGCAATTATGTGGAGAAGCACCGTATCGCAGGTGCTTTTCACGGATATTTTGCACTGGGGATCAAGTTCCTTCATGTGCAGGAAAGCTTCGAATATGTGAATCGTTTTCTTGAGAGAGAGGAAGCAGGAAGAAGGTAATTAGTATCATGAAGAACGAATATGCACAGTGGAGAAAACTGGATAATGCAGCACTGGCTTTCCCTGCGGCAACAGGAAAAAATGACACCAGGGTATTTCGTTTTTACTGTGAACTGAAAGAAGAGATAAAAGAAGAAACATTGCAGGCAGCACTGGATCAGACCCTGGAAAAATATCCGCTGTTCCGTGCAGTCCTTAGAAAGGGACTGTTCTGGTTTTATCTGGAGCGGCGGGATATTCCGGCCATTGCGGAAAAGGAGAAGGGAGCACCATGCAGGGGACTTTATATTCCGGATAAAAAAACGCTTCTTTTACGGGTGAGTTATTATAAGAACCGGATCAATTTCGAGGTATTTCATGCGCTTACGGATGGAACCGGTGCTATGCATTTTCTGATGGAGCTTGTGAAAAATTACATCAGGAAGGCTCATCCGGAGGCCGATCTGCCGGAGCTTTTTTCTGAAGAGAATGTTACAGGCAGAGATATGGAGGAGGACAGTTTTTCCCAGTATTATTCCTCTGATGCGCCACGGAAACGTGAATCCAAGAAGCCAGCCTTTCAGCTGAAAGGCGAGAAGCTCCGCCAGGAGGATATGAGCATCACGGAAGTCTGTATTCCGGTGAAGGAGATCCATTCCAGGGCAAAAGCCGCCGGGGTATCGATCACGGTTTTTCTGACCGCTGTCATGCTGTGGGCGATTCATGAGGAGGTGCCGAAAAATCAGGTGAAAAAACCGATCGGCCTGATGATTCCGGTAAATTTAAGAAACTATTTTCCTTCACAGTCCATGGCGAATTTTTTCGGCTGGATCGAGATCAGCTGCTATTTTTATCCAGATACCACGTTTGAGGATATCCTGAAATCAGTAAAAGAACAGTTCGAAAAAGAACTGAGCAGGGATGTGATCGCCGCGAAGCTGAACGATCTGGTAAGCCTGGAAAAAAATCCTGTGCTGCGTCTGGTGCCGTTGGAAATCAAGACACCGTTTCTTCTGGCAGGAACCACGCTTGGGGGAAGATCCATTACTGCGATTTATTCCAATGTAGGTATTATCCGGATGCCGGAGGAATACCTGGAATATATTCAGCGATTCGGGCTTTTTGCAAGTACGGACAGTCTGCAGTTATGTTCCTGTTCTTTCGGGGATGAAATGGTATTAAGCTTTACATCGAAGATCCCCAATGGAAATATTGAGCGGAATTTTGTGGAAAAACTGAAAAAAGAGCAGGTGTCCTGTGAGATCCGTGAGAATGATTTTCCGGGACAGAAAGAGGAGCGGAAGCAGCCGGTGAAGGTTTTTGAGAGCTTTACGTTTCTGTGCATTCTGCTTGCGGTTGTCTGCAATCTGGTGGATTTTATGACAGATAAATGTATCGAATGGGCCTGGTTTGTAACTGCCGGAGCATTTTGCAGCTGGCTGATGGTTTCGGTGGCTTATGTGAAACGAAGGAATCTTCTGAAGAATGAGATGTGGCAGCTGGTGATCGTAGCGATTGCCGGAGTTCTCTGGGATGTGTTTACCGGCTGGCGTGGCTGGTCTGTAGATTATCTGCTTCCTCTGGCAGCGCTTGCGGTGATCTGCTCCATGTGGGTGATCACGGCTGTGCAGAAGCTTGAAACAGCAGAATATATGATCTATCTTCTGGAAGCAGGAACGTTTGGACTGGTGCTTCCGCTGATCTTAAGTGTGACCGGTGTGGTAAAGATTCTGTATCCGTCACTGATCAGCATGTGCGTAAGTTTTCTGATGCTGGTGTGGCTGCTTCTGTTTAAGCGCAGGGATACGATCCGGGAGATGCAGAAGAAGTTTCGGGTTTAAAACCCGAAATCTTCATAATCTTCTGGGGTGAATTTGTGATAGATCATATGCTCACCTTCAAGAGAGAGACAGTACCGGTAATCGTCCGGGATTCCGTCTTCAAAATATACGAGATAATCAAAGCCAGTGCCGGTAGTTTTTTCCATGTGTACATGCTTGGAGTACGCGTGAAAAACTTCCATCACTTCATCCAGCGTACAGCCATGGCGGGCTACCGTATTTATGAATCGTACCAGAAATTCACTGGGTTTCCGGTTCTCGTGAACATAGTCGGAGGCCTGTGGAGGCAGTGTGATGCAGAAACGCTCGTTTTTGGAAGAAGCTTTTATTTTTCCGAGGCGTTCGCAGGCATAGTCGGAGAATTTCTCCATTGCGTGAAGCATTTCGGATTCGCTGAGCTCTGTGCCCAGAAGACGGTTCAGAGACTGCAGCGGATAATAGAAGCGGGTCACACCACTCATATATCCGATCTTGACCTGCTGTTCCTGGATCATGTCCAGAAGATTATTTTCCAGTTTTTTGAAATTCATAAAGTTAGTCCTTTCCGGAATCTGGCTCAGGTCAGATTCCATTTTTTTCGCAGATATCCTTAAGACAGCAGCGGTCGCAGTAAGGCTTCGTCCGTGCTGTACAGACTTCTCTTCCATGATAAACAAGGCGGTGGCAGAGATCGTTGCCTTCTTCCGGCGGAATGATCTTCCACAGCTCCATTTCTACTTTTTTCGGATCCTTCAGATCATGGACAAGACCAATGCGGTTGGAAAGACGGATGCAGTGGGTATCGGTTACGATAGCCGGTTTGCCGAAAACGTCTCCCATAATGAGGTTGGCACTTTTTCTTCCGACACCGGGAAGCTTGAGAAGCGCATTGAAATCCTCCGGAACCTTGTCATGATACTGCTCGTGGAGGATACGCATGCACGCGCTGATGTCACGGGCTTTACTTTTTCCCAGGCCGCAGGGGCGGACAATTGCTTCAATATCCTCCGGTTCGGCAGCTGCCAGTGCGGCAACATCCGGATATTTTGCGTAGAGATCCTGGACAACAACATTGACGCGGGCATCGGTACACTGTGCTGCCAGACGGACGCTTACCAGAAGCTTCCAGGCATCGTCGTAATCCAGAGTGCAGTCTGCGTCAGGATATTCTTTTTTTAAACGGCTGATGACTTCATAAGCCAGTTCCTGTTTTGTCATTTGTATATCACCGATCCTTTCGATGGATTATTATCACAAAGTATTTCTGGTAGGATGATACCACAGTAAATAAAGAATTACAACAATCCAATCCCCCCCAGGGGCTTGTTAAAACAATGACGATTTGATACATTAAACGTAACCCATGGGGGTATAGAAAGAGTTAGGAAAACCTTACCGGAAAGTCCCCTGAAGAAATAAAAAAAAGCGGAGGAATCAACTTGGAAAAACTTCTTGATGAAATCGAATCTTACTGGAGTACCCGCACGGAAGGGTATTCCGAGGTTAATCATAAAGAGCTAGCGGGAACACAGAAAAATGCCTGGCTTAAGGTGCTGACCAGTCAGTTTCCGGATAAACCGAAGGAAGAGATCCGGATACTGGATATCGGAACAGGTCCAGGATTTTTCCCGGTGATCCTGGCAGAAGCCGGATACAAAGTAGATGCTGTGGATTACACAGAGGGAATGCTGGAAAAAGCAAAGGAAAACGCGGGAGAACTTTGCCGGAACATTCACTTTCAGCGCATGGATGCACAGAAGCTGGATTTTGCAGACAATACCTTTGATGTGGTGATATCACGAAACCTTACCTGGAATCTGGAGCATCCGGAGGTGGCTTACAGAGAGTGGGTACGAGTATTAAAAGTAGGCGGAAGACTTTTGAATTTCGATGCCAACTGGTACGGCTATCTCTATAAGGAGGAGCAGAGAAAAGCATACGAAAATGACCGTAAAAATGTGGAAAGCAACAGCCTGGATGATCATTATCTCTGTACAGATATTGAACGTATGGAGCGGATTGCCCTGCAGGTTCCGCTGTCAAAGATCCACCGTCCGCAGTGGGATGTGAAAACACTTCGTGAGGCAGGACTTCTTGGGATCCGTACAGATACAGAAATCTGGAAAACGGTGTGGAGTGAGGAAGAAAGACTGAACTATCAGTCCACACCAATGTTCATGGTAACTGGTGTGAAACCGGATCATTTCCTGAATCTTCCGGTGGCAGAAGGGGAAAAAACAGAAGGCTTTCTTGAAATCGGCGATGGAGAGTTTTCCCTTCCTGCGACCATTATCCGCGGAAAAAATCCGGGAAAAACCATTCTTGTCACAGCAGGTCTCCATGCAGGAGAATATGTAGGAATCCAGACACTGATCGAGCTTTCCAGGAAACTGAAACCGGAAAAGGTGAACGGTCAGCTGGTTCTGGTAAAGGTTCTGAATCGAGAGGACTTCGAGAAGCGCGCCGGCAGTATCAGCTGGGAGGATGGAAAAAATCTGAACCGTGTTTTTCCGGGCAAAAAAGACGGTACAAGGATGGAACGTCTGGCAGCAGCCATTACAGAATCCCTGATCCGCAAAGCAGATTATTATATTGATCTCCATGGCGGAGATGATTATGAGGAGCTGACACCTTATGTATATTTTGCAGGTGTGGCGAAGCCGGAGGTTTCGGAAGCCTCCCGGAAAATGGCAGAGCAGGTTGATGTCCCATATATGGTACAGTCAAATGTAAGCACAGGAGGCGCCTACAATTATGCGGCAAGTGCCTGTGATATTCCGGCAGTTCTTCTGGAAAGAGGCTGTATGGGAACCTGGCAGAGAGAAGAGGTAGATTCCATGCGCCGCGATGTGCGGAATATCCTGTGCAGTATCGGAGCATACAACGGAGTTCGTTCCCACAGCACGTACTATCCGCTGAAGATGGATGATGTGCGTTACCAGTGTGCCAGCGTTAACGGCCTCTGGTATCCGGTGAAAAAGCCGGGCGATATTATCCAGAGAGACGAATACCTGGGTGAGATCCGTGATTATGAGGGGAATGTGCAGGAAATCTGCCGTGCAGACATGGATGGTGTGATCCTGTATCAGGTGTCCAGTCTTCAGGTCGTGGAAGGCGGACCTGTTGTAACCTACGGAAATATTGTCCGCGAAAAAGATGAGCGAAAAACAAGGATTGCGGAATACTGGACGAAACGAAGTGACAGCTTCTTGGAGCAGAGAAGAGCAGAGCTTCACAGTGCGCTGGCAGGAAGATGGATGACAGAGCTTAAGAAACATCTGCCGGAGAAAAGGAAGCTTAGGATCCTGGATGTGGGATGCGGAACAGGATTTTTTACCATTCTTCTTGCAAAAGAAGGCCACGAGGTAACCGGTATCGACCTGACACCGGATATGATCGCCCATGCAAAAGAGCTTGCGGAGGAAGAGAACACGGTCTGCCGGTTTGCAGTGATGGATGCTGAGAATCCGGATTTTCCGGATGAGGAATTTGACGTGATCGTATCCCGAAATCTGACCTGGACGCTGCCGGATGCAGAGCATGCTTATCAGGAGTGGTTCCGTGTGCTGAAACCAGGCGGAGTGATGATCAATCTGGATGCCAACTACGGTGCAGCAGATTTCGCAGATACTGCGGATCTTCCGGAAAACCATGCACATCATCAGATCCAGGATGATCTGATGCAGGAGTGTGAAGACATCAAACGCCAGCTTCCCATCAGCTCGTTCCTTCGCCCTGCCTGGGATCTGGAAACTCTGGGACGCATGGGAGTTGAGGAGTTTTCTTTTGACCTGGGAATCAGTAAACGTATTTATATAGAAAAAGATGAGTTTTACAATCCTACCCCGATGTTTCTGATTTTTGCGAAAAAACAGGGGTAGAAATATGCTGAATATAAAACAGATCCAGTATTTTGCAGCCTGTGCCAAAACAGGTTCTTTCAGCCAGGCTGCGGAACTGCTTTTTACGACCCAGTCCAATGTAAGTAAGGTGATCCGCTCCATGGAGGATGATATGCGGACACAGTTGTTCCTGCGGCACACGAAGGGGATCGAGCTGACCCCGGAGGGTGAGCGGGCGTATATCCATGTGCAGAAGATCCTGGAAAATATGGATGAGCTGGAAATACAGAAAGAGCCTCCGGCAAAAAGCAGCCTGTGCGTATGTTTTCACCCAAGCTCCTGGTTTGCCGATGTTTTTGTGAAATATTATGAAGCACATAAGGAAGCTGATCTTCATTATCAGGTCTATGCGGCGGATACCCATGAGATCGTGAAACGGGTAAAATCCAGGCAGGATGAGATGGGGTTTGCCTATGTGATGCAGAATCAGCTGGCCGTGTTTCAGTATTTTCTTTCCAGAAATTACCTGGAGTTTGAGACGCTGACAGAGACAGAGGTAAATATCTATACAGGAAAAAATGAGCCGGAGAGTGCCCTGCCGGGAGATCTTGACATGTCCGGCCTGCGGCTGATCCAGAGATTTCCGGATGAATTTTCCCCGGATAATTACCGGAATCTTGTGGAGGAGAACGGTCACTCCGCAGTGGAGGCGGAAACCGTTGTGGTGACAAACAGTGATTATATTGTGGAGCGGCTTCTGGGCTCCGGAGAGCTGTGCAATATCAGTGGAGCTGATCTTTCTGGACGTGATCCGGGGGATTCTGCTGTGAAATATACATTTCCGGGAGAGGGCCAGCGGCTTGTATACGGATGTATCCACAGGCGGGGGGAAGAGATCAGTGATCAGGGAAAGGATTTCCTGAAATTTATGAAAAGCAGATTTTTTTCAGTAAAAGAATCGAAATAAAGATTTTGGGCATTCGGAATCTGAGGATTCCGGGTGCTCTTTTTGGTTTGTATGGAATACACATCCATGCTAACTTTGACTACCCCAATATCCCTATGCGGGGGTTGTTGAGGATAATATAGATGATAAAATAATAACAATAGCAGAAATCTCCCTTTAATAGCAAATATAACCCTTTCAAAAGCAGTTATGGTTTTTAACACTGTAACTGCTTTTTGAAACGAATGGAAAGGAAAATGATGAGTAACGAAAAGAAAATCTACATCCGGTTGCTGAAACGTCTGCTGCTTCTGATAACTGCCATGTTTCTTCTGTCAGTGGCAGTGTTCTGGCTGGCGCGGCTGGCACCGGGAGACCCGCTGCAATCCTTTTACGGGGATTCACTGGAAATGATGACCAGCGAGGAAGTAGCTGCGGCACGAACAAGACTGGGACTGGATCAGGGAATTGCGGTGCAGTATGTGAGATGGATTAAGAATGCTCTGCATGGAGATTTTGGTCTGTCTCTGAAATACAGACAGCCGGTTCTGGATGTGATCCGGCCGTTGATCGGAAATACGCTTCTGCTGGGTGTGATCGCCTATGTGACGATTTTTGCGCTGGCGATACTGATCGCGATATTCTGTACACTTCACGAGGATCAGTGGATCGACCGGATGATCTGCAGGATCGGAACAGCAACCTATTATATTCCGGCTTTCTGGCTGGGAGTTGTACTGATCCTGATCTTCAGTGTGAATCTTGGATGGTTTCCCAGCAGTGGTGCCTACGATGTAGGAATGGCAGACAGCCTGGGTAACCGGATAAGGCATATGGTTCTTCCACTTACAGTCATGATATTCAGTCATCTCTGGTATTACACTTATATGATACGGAACAAATTTCTGGATGAGGTCCGCAAGGATTACATTCTTCTTGCTAGATCAAAGGGACTTTCCAAAAGAAAGATCCTGTGGAAGCACTGTCTTCGGAATGTAATGCCAACGATCGTAAGCATCATGGCTGTTTCAGTTCCCCATGTGACCGGTGGAACTGTGACGGTGGAGGCGGTATTTAACTACGCAGGTATCGGTAATCTTGCGGTGGAATCCGCGAAATATCACGATTACAATCTTCTGATGATAGATGTGCTGATCACGGGCTTTATTGTATTTCTGAGCAGCCTGCTTGCACAGACGATCAACGAAGAGATTGATCCGAGAATGAAAACTTCGGAGGTAAGAGTATGGCAGATAAAAAGCTGATTTCGGAGGAGGAGCTTTTTCGGGTTGTGGGAGCAGAATGGAAAATACATGAACCACAGAAGCAAAAGCCTGATCTTCGAAAAAAACTGAAAGGAAAACCGGTATTTTCGCTGGTTCTGCTTGTGTTGATCGTTATGGGATGCATATTCGCAAATATCATGGCCAATCATGATCCATCAGGATTTTACCTTCAGAACCTGAACACACCGCCTGGACGGGAATTTATTTTTGGAACGGATTCACTGGGAAGAGATATTTATTCACTGATCTGGTACGGCGGAAGAGTATCTCTTGTGATCGGGATACTGGGTGCTGTGATCATTACTGTGATCGGTGTTGTCTACGGATGTATCAGCGGTACAGCAGGACCACATGCAGATTCGATCCTTATGCGTTTTACAGAAATGTGTGGCAGTATTCCGACACTGCTTATGATCCTGATCCTGTCGGCTGTTTTGCAGGCAGACGATGTGATCAGCATTTCAGTGATCATTGGAATCACAGGCTGGTTTGCACTGGCACGTATTGTACGAAGTGAAGTGCGGCAGATCCGAAACAGTGAATATGTTATGTATGCAAGACTGTGCGGAGGAAGCTTTGGATATGTGATGTATCATCATTTGATACCGAATTTTGTCTCAGCGATCATGTTTGTGGTGATCTCTTCTGTGAGCAGCTGTATTACGATGGAATCTACATTAAGCTTTCTGGGACTGGGACTTCCGGCAGATGTTACTTCCTGGGGAAGCATGCTTTCACTGGCGAACAAAGCGCTGATCATGAATACCTGGTGGGTGATCGTAATACCGGGAGTATTTCTGGTCGTTACGCTGATGTGTATTACAAGTATGGGAAACTTTTTAAGGAGCAAGGTAAATGGCAGCTACAGCAATCTCTGATGAGATGTAAGCTGATTTAAAAATAAAGAAAGCGAAGAGGGAAACAGAATGAGTAAGAGAGGAAAAAATGGAAAGAAACTTGCGGCTGTGGCACTTGCAGCTGTGATGGCAGCCGGCATCGGAGCTTTGGCGGGAAGCACAAGAACGGCATGGGCGGAAGAAAACAATACCCTGGTGTATGCGGGAGAATCCGAAAGTACCATCAATCCGCTTCTGAACAATCATGAGGAGCTGCCGGATCTTATTTTTTCCGGTCTGATGAAATATGACGGAAACGGAAAACCGGTAGAAGAGCTGGCAGAGAGTTATACCTTTGACAAGGAGACCAATACCTATACATTTAAGCTGCGTGATGGCGTAAAGTGGCATGATGGTGAGGAGTTTTCTTCAAAGGATGTTGTGTATACATATAAGGAGCTTACAGAGGATGAAACTCTTGGAGCAAGTATAACCAGCAATTATCAGGATATTACCAATATTGAGGCACCGGATGACAAAACAGTTATATTTACCCTGGATCAGTATGATGCAGCTATGCTGGATTATTTCACCATGGGAATTCTTCCGGAGCATCTTCTGGAGGGTGAGGATCTGAACACAACAGCTTTCAACCAGAAGCCGGTTGGAACAGGACGATATAAATTCCAGGACTGGGATGCAGCAGGCGGAATGATCACACTGAAGCGCAATGAGGATTACTATGGAAAAGTTCCTAATATTGAAACTATTGTGTATCGTACAGTATCAGATGAGACAACCAAGGCAACTATGCTGCAGTCTGGAGAGGCAGATCTTGCCTGGCTGAATTCTAATTATGCTTCCCAGTTTAAGGATAAGGACGGATATAATTACTGGGAGTTTACAACAGCAGATTATCGAGGAGCAGCCATAGATATGAGCACAGATTTCTGGAAAGAAAATGCAGATTCCATCGGCGTTCTGAATTATGCACTGGATAAAAATGCCATCATCGCAGGTGTTCTCGCAGGACAGGGAGAACCGGCGTACAGTCCGATCCAGAGAAATCCGCTTGGAAGCAATAAAGAGGCAGATATTTATGCTTACGACCTGGATGCTTTTGCGAAGAAGATGGAAGAGCTTGGATGGAAAAAAGGCAGCGACGGTATCTATGAGAGAAACGGACAGAAATTCCATTTTACCATACAGGTTCGTGATTATGAGGAAGAACGTGTGGATATTGCCAACGTTATGGCGGATATGCTGAAGCAGGCAGGCGTGGAAATGGAAGTAAAACTGGTTACAAAATTTGACTGGGATGCAGGCTACAACGGATTTCTTGCAGGCTATGCGACTCAGTTTGATCCGGATATGGCGTATGTGAATTTTGTGACAGATGCAAGTGGAAATACGATGCATTATTCCAACGAAGAGGTGGATAAGTATCTGGAGGAAGGCCGTCACGCTGAAACAGAGGATGCAAGAAAGGAAGCTTATAGCAAGTTTGAGAAAGCATATGCAGAAGCTCCTGGAATCCTTCTGGTAGCTTATCTGCAGGGCGACTATGTAGGAATCTCCGGCATTTCCGGACTGGATACCACACGTGTTCTGGGGCATCATTCTGTAGGTGTTATGTGGAATATTGAAGACTGGACCATCACGAAATAAGGAAAAAATATGCAGGAAACCGTTTTAGAGTTAAAAAATTATTCGGTAAGCTTTGACACACCGGACGGCGAGGTACAGGCCGTCCGGAATGTGGATCTTTCTGTGAAAAAAGGAGAGATCCTGTGCATTGTGGGGGAATCCGGATGTGGAAAAACTGTAATGTGCCGCAGTGTGATGAAGCTTCTGCCGCCAAATGCCCGGATAAAAAGCGGAGAGATCTTTCTGTGTGGAGAGAACATTACAGATTATAAAAGAAAAAAAATGGAAAAGCTGTGTGGCAATACCGTCAGTATGGTATTTCAGGATCCTATGCTGACGCTGAATCCGACAATACCTGTGGGTAAGCAGATTGCAGAGGCAATTATCCAGAATCAGAAAGTATCCATGGAAGAGGCTCGAAAAAAAGCTGTAGAGATGCTGTTGCTGGTTGGAATACCGGATGCTGAGCAGAGATATGGGCTTCAGCCTCATTTTTTTTCCGGAGGAATGCGCCAGAGATGTGTGCTGGCGATTGCGCTGGCCAGCAGTCCGAAGCTTCTTTTTGCAGATGAAGCCACAACAGCACTGGATGTAACGGTAGAAGCGAAGATCCTGGATCTGCTTCTGGAACTGAGGGAAAAAACAGGAATCAGTATTGTATTTGTATCCCATGATCTTGGCGCAGTTGCGCGTATTGCAGACAGGGTAGCTGTAATGTATGCAGGAAAGATCGTAGAGATCGGAACGGCAGAGGATGTTTATTATGATCCAAGACATCCGTATACATGGGGACTTCTTTCCGCATTGCCGGTTTTTGCCGGTGAAGATGGTACACTGCATCCGATTCCGGGGATGCCGCCGTCACTTCTGGATCCGCCTCCCGGAGATGCTTTTGCACCCAGGAATCCATGGGCACTTGCAATTGATTATGAGAAAGAACCACCGATGTTTAAGGTCAGTGATACACATTATGCTGCGACCTGGCTTCTGGACGAAAGAGCACCGGAGATAAAAAGACCTTCGTTTCTGAATGGGAGATAATATGATAATAGAAGCAAAAAACCTGAAGCAGTATTTTTACATCCGGCAGGATTATACGATCCGTGCAGTTGATGATGTTTCTTTTGGAATCCGGGAAGGAGAGATCATGGCACTGGTCGGGGAGACCGGCAGCGGAAAATCCACGACAGCCAGAACTCTGGCAGGAATCTACCATCCTACGGGAGGAGAGATCTTTTATCAGGGAGAAAAAATTCCGGAAAAAAAGGATCCTTCCGGGATCCGGAGGAAGATGCAGACAGAAGTCCAGATAATATTCCAGGATTCCGGAGCCGCGCTGAATCCAAGGATGAACATCAGGAAGATCATGCTGGAGCCTGTGAAGCTCAGCCGCAGGATCCGTGACAAAGAGATCCTGGACAAAAGACTGAGAGAGATCCTGAAAGAAACAGGACTGGATGAAAACATTCTTTCAAAAAAGCCGGGAGAGCTTTCCGGCGGACAGAGACAGCGAGTGGCAATCGGAAGAAGCCTTCTTATGGAACCGCGCCTTATTATCGCAGATGAGCCGATCGCATCACTGGATATATCTGTTCAGGCACAGATCGTCATGCTGTTTAAAAAGCTCCAAAAAGAAAAAGGATTTTCGTTTCTTTTTATTGCCCATGATCTTTCCATGGTGCGTTTCTTAAGTGATACGGTTGGCGTAATGAAAAACGGAAAGCTGGTTGAGCTGGCACCCACAGAAGAACTCTTTGAAAACTCGCTTCATTCTTATACAAAAGCATTACTTTCTGCGATCCACATTCCGGATCCGCTAGTAGAGCGCAGACGAAAACTGACAGAGTATGATGAATCGCAGCCGTTGGGAGAAGAATGGCTGGAAATACTGCCGGGACATTATGCAAGAAGATAAAAACCGCACAGAAAATAATTTTACCATGATAAAAATGGAATACATATGTATGACAAAGCGGAATAGGGAAAATCCCCCTGCCGGGGTTGTGACAGACCAGATGGATTGTTAAAATTTTAATATTAAGGAAAAATAAGGTGCGGAGAGAAAAAATGGGAAACTACGTGATAAAAAGGTTACTGCAGCTGATCCCGATCCTGATCGGGATCACATTTCTTTCATTTGCCATGATGCGTCTGGCAGGTGGAGATGCAGTAACCTATATGTATGAAAATGCAGGCTCTGCTGTATCCCAGGAGGTCATTGATAAGGCAAAGGCAGAGTATGGTCTGGATAAACCTTTTCTTGTGCAGTACGCAACCTGGTTTGCAGGAATGGCTACCGGTGATATGGGAGAGAGCTATGTATCTCACAGAGACGTTTATGAAACCTTCATATCAAAGCTTCCGGCAACGATCATGCTGACGCTGTCGTCTGTCATTCTTACAGTACTTCTTGCAGTGCCTCTGGGGATTTTATCAGCGGTGAAACAGAATAAGTGGATGGATTACCTGATTCGGTTTTTGAGCTTTATCGGAAATTCCATGCCGAATTTTTTTGCAGCACTGGTGCTGATGTATTTTTTGTCCATTAAGCTTGGAATTCTGCCAGTAGTGACTAATACGAATCTTGGGCAGAGTATTATCCTGCCTACGCTTACCCTGGCGATCTCCATGGTAGCCAAATATACCAGACAGGTAAGGGCTACGGTACTGGAGGAGCTGAATAAACCATACGTTATGGGAGCAAAGGCGAGAGGTGTCAGAGGAAGAGTGATCATCTGGAAGAGCGTTATGAAGGCTTCCATGCTGACGATCATTACACTGCTGGCTCTGTCCATCGGAAATCTTCTGGGAGGAACAGCCATTGTGGAAAATATATTTATGTGGGACGGAGTCGGAAAACTGGCTGTAGATGCGATCAACATGCGTGATTATCCTATCATTCTGGCATATGTGGCATGGATGGCAGTGATCTACGTTTTGGTGAATCTGGTAACAGATATTCTTTATCATTATCTCGACCCGAGAGTGCGGCTGGGAGGTGACAGAGCATGAGTGAGAAAACAAAAGTCACAGTCCGGAAACAGAAGATCCGTAAGAATCATACAAAAGCGAAGCTTGTATTTTTTCTTGTGCTGACAGCACTGTTGCTGTTTATTGCAGCATTTGCAAAATATTTATGTCCCTGTGATCCCTATGCACAGGATCTTACGATCGCCCAGCAGCCACCGGGGTCGGAGCATCTGCTGGGAACAGACCGGTATGGAAGAGATATGCTTTCCAGAGTGATCATAGGAAGTACAGCTAGTATCTATGCGACATTGCTGCTGGTGGCAGTGATCACTGTAGTGGGAACGACTATTGGAATTTTCTGCGGATGGAAAGGAGGAAAAGCAGATACGATCCTGATGAGAATCTCGGATCTGTTTCTGGCTTTTCCAGGACTGGTGTTCGCACTGGCGGTAGCCGGTGTATTGGGTGGCGGAGTCCACAATGCGATCATTGCGCTTGCTGTGATCAGCTGGCCAAAATTCGCCAGACTTTCCAGAGGACTGACTCTGACGCAGAAGGATTCTGCCTATCTGATGGCGGCAAAGCTTTCCGGCAGCAGTACAGGCAAGCTTCTTTTGAAACATATTCTTCCAAACATAGCGGGACCGGTTCTCGTTACGGCAGTTCTGGACATCGGAACTATGATGATGGAGCTGGCAGGTCTTTCCTTCCTGGGGCTTGGTGTAAAACCACCGATGGCCGAATGGGGAAGTATGATCAATGACGGAAGAAGCATGCTTCAGATCGCACCGTGGATGGTGTTGGCACCAGGTATAGCGATATTTATTACGGTTATGATCTTTAATCTTCTTGGAGATACTGTCCGCGATTATATGGATCCCAAGGAGCGAAACCGTAGAAAATAATATAAATACAATATAAGTGAACAGTAAACAACGCACAGAAGATGTGCCCTGTAAAAAGAAAAGAGGACAGATATGAAGAAAAAAATTATGGCAGCAGTACTGGTAGCAGTTATGGTTACAGGAATGACAGGAGTTTCCGCAGCAGCCAAGGGAAAAAGTGAAGATGCAGGAACCACATTTGTCTATGGAACCACCGGATACAGCGAGGAGATGGGAGATGCCGGATTAAATCCGCACGACAATTATTCCGGTTGGAGCTGTCTGCGCTATGGTGTGGGAGAGACTCTGTTTAAATATAATGACAACATGGAAGTAGAACCATGGCTTGCCACAGACTATGAGTTTACAGATGATAATACGGTAAAAATCACTCTTCGTGACGGCGTGAAATTTTCCAGCGGACGTGATATGGATGGAGAGGCTGTAAAAGAATGTCTGGAGGATCTGATCGCAAAGCATGACCGTGCACCGGAGGATATGAAGATCGATAAGATTGAGGCTGACGGAATGACTGTGACGATCCATACTTCTGAACCATGTCCTGCGATCATCAATTATCTTGGAGATCCGTATGGCGCAATCATTGATATGGATTATGGTGTTCAGGGTGAGGGTGGCTCTGCCAATGTGGCAGGTACCGGCCCGTATGTTGCAACTGAGGTATCTCCTACAGAGATCAAGCTTGTGAAAAATGAGAATTACTGGGGTGGAGAGGTAAAGACCGATAACGTTATCGTGAAATCCTTTTCCGATGGAAGTGCTCTTACTGCTGCACTTCAGACAGGCGACATACAGGGTACTTACGGACTTCAGTATGATAACTATGCACTGTTTGACGGCAATCCGGATTATAACATCAGTTCCATTGCCACAAGCCGCTGCTTTTTCGGACAGTTCAATATGGAGTCAGAGCTGATGCAGGATCAGAATGTAAGAGAAGCCATTGAAATGGGAATTGATAAGGAAGGCTTTTGCAGCGTGATCATGGCAGAACGGGGAGTTCCGGCTGTCGGTGCATTTCCGGGCAGCTTTTCCTATGGAAACGAGGCAGTAAAAGCTCCGTCTTATGATCCGGAAGAGGCAAAAAAACTTCTGGAGAAGTCAGGATGGACAGATACAGATGGTGACGGGTATGTGGACAAGGATGGAAAGAAGCTTTCTATTACATGGCTGACTTATCCGACGCGCCTGGAGCAACCGAAGCTTGCCGAGTATGCACAGTCCACTTTAAAGGACATTGGAATCGAGGTAAATGTAAATAATACGGCAGACCACGCAACCTACGCAAAGAACGGAGAGTTTGATGTGTATGTAAGCTCTCTTACAACTGCACCGACCGGTGATCCGGAATATTTCTTTACCAGTACCGTTGTATCCGGTGCTGCCAAGAACTATGGTAAATACAGCAACACGAAACTGGATGATCTTATAACAAAAATGCATGAGACATTTGATACAGATGAGAGAGGAAAGCTTGCGATCGAAGCGCAGCAGATGATCCTGGATGATGACGCATATTTCTTTGTTTCTCATCTGAATATGGGACTGGTTTCCAAATCCAATGTTTCCGGTCTTGAGGCACATCCGTGTGATTATTATGAGATCACGGCAGATCTGGAAGTGAAATAAAGAGAAATCAGGAGTTTTGAGATGGAACCGTTATTAAAGCTTGAACATGTAACGATCTGCTATAATGGGGAGCCGGTTGTGCAGGATATAAATTTTGAACTGAAAAAAGGCGAGATCCTTGGTCTTGTAGGAGAATCCGGAAGCGGCAAAAGTACGGTCATCAAGGCTGTGATGGGACTTCTGGGAAACGAAGGCATGGTTACAGAAGGAGATATCTGGTACAAGGGAAAAAATGTAGTAGATATGCCGGAAAAAGAACTCCGCACACTTCTGGGACCGGAGATCGCCATGGTATTTCAGGATTCCGGTGCTTCGTTCTGTCCGATCCGTACGGTAGGTGAGCAGATTTATGAGAGCATGCGGGAACATGAAAAAATCAGCCGTAGTGCATGCCAGGAAAAGGCGGTGAAGCTGATGGCGAAGATCGGACTGAAAGACGCTGAGCGTATTTTGCGAAGCTATCCGTTTGAGCTGTCAGGAGGAATGAACCAGAGAGTGGGAATCTGTGCTTCCATGCTGCAGCATCCGTCACTTCTTCTTGCGGATGAGCCTACCAGTGCTCTGGATGTGACTGTGCAGAAGCAGGTGGTTGAGGAAATGCTTCTGATGCGGCAGGAATACGAAACTGCGATGATCGTCGTCACACATAACATCGGTATCGTGGAAAAAATGGCAGATAAGGTGCTGGTACTGAAGAGCGGAAAAGTGGCAGAATACGGAATAACTGCCCAGGTTCTGGAAGCACCGGAGGATTCTTATACCAGAGAACTTATGAGCTCTGTGCTCCGCCTGAAACGAACCGGAGCCGGAAGAGGAGGCTGCTGATGTCAGAAAACAAAAATATTCTGGAAGCACATCACCTGAAAAAAGTATTTACAGCCGGAAAAAAATCATTCACTGCTGTGGAGGATGTAAGTTTTTGCTTGAAACAGGGAGAGTGCCTGGGAATCGTAGGGGAATCCGGATCCGGAAAAAGTACAGTGGCGAAAATGCTCACACATCTGACGGAAATAACTGATGGGAAAATTTTTCTCGAGGGAAAGGACATTACTCATGTAAAAGGAAAAGTCTTTCGTGAAACATACCGGAAAATACAGATGGTATTTCAGATGCCAATGGAGTCCTTTGACCCAAGATGCACACTTGGAGATGGAATCGGGGAAAGTCTCCGGAATATGGGGATAAGTAAGCAGGAAACCAGGAATCGTGTGGAAAAGCTTCTTATTACCTGTGGGCTGATCTGTGAGTATGCAGACCGGTATCCGCATCAGGTCAGCGGCGGTCAGTGCCAGAGAGCTGCGATCGCCAGAGCCTTGGCTGTGGAACCGGATATTCTGATCTGTGATGAGGCCACCAGTGCACTGGATGTGACTGTGCAGAAGCAGATCATGGAGCTGCTTATGGAGCTGAAAAAAGAAAAACAGCTTTCTTTTATTTTTATCTGTCATGATCTGGCCCTTGTCCAGTTGTTCTGCGACCGTGTGATCGTTATGCATGACGGTCAGGTGGAGGAAGAAGGAACACCGGATGAGATCATTGAGAACCCGAAAACGGAATATACGAAAATGCTGATCGAATCGGCAATGTAATTTTCTGGAGTAAAAGTCTCACACCATAAAACCTGTGGTGTGGGATTTTTTTGATTTTTGCGCGGAAAAGCCCCAGGTTATACGTTGACGCATTTTCTTTCAACCGATATAATTAAGAAAGAATACGCGCACATTGAGAATATCAGGAGGAAATATATAAATGGCAGAGAATTTACAGATCAGACTTGCTGCACCGGAGGAGGCAGACCGGCTGGCAGAGATCGAGGCTATCTGCTTCCCGCCTGCGGAAGCGGCAAGCCATGAGGAAGTAGTGAAACGTATGGAAACATTCCCTGAGAATTTTGTAGTGGCAGTGAAGGATGACAGGATCGTAGGATTTATCAACGGCGGAACCACGGATAAGCCGGTACTTCCGGATGAATTTTATCATGATATCACACTTCATAAGAAGGACGGAGAAATTCAGACAGTATTCGGACTGAATGTGATCCCGGAATACCGTCATCAGGGAATCGCCGGAGAGCTGGTAGAATATTTCAAGGAGCTTGCGAAGAGCCGTGGGAAAAAAGCACTCATCCTTACCTGCAAGGAACACATGATCCCGTTTTATGAGAGCCACGGTCTGAAAAAGCTGGGCGTTGCAGATTCCTGCCACGGTGGTGCCACCTGGTATGACATGCAGATCTGGTTCTGAGAGCAGTCATAACTGCGGAAATAAAAAACAGAAAAGTCAGCGGAGATAAGAACAGTAGCTGACAGGAATATCAGAGGAAAAACAAATGAGAATACGAATGTACAATGTAGGATTCGGGGACTGTTTCTGCATTCGTGACAGAAAGAGCAGCCTGCTTGTGGATTTCGGTGCAGCAAATAGCAAGATCGAGGGGAAACCCAGGAGAGATGTTTTTGACGTGATCATCTCTGACCTTACCACCATCCGCAAAAAAAATCTTCTTCTCACGCATTTTCACCCGGATCATGTATCCGGTCTTCTTTATATGATGCGTTACAGAAGAGATGCCTACGAATTTGAAAAAATCTATCTTCCGGATGTGTTTTCCGAGCCGGAGATGAAATATACACTGGCACTGCTTCTTCTGGCCGATGTTACGAAGAAGGCCAGCCTGCCGGGAAGACGTGTCAGCCTTTTTGCACTGGCAGAGGCTCTTTGTGCACGAAAGGTAAAGATCGATCTGCTTTCCCGTGGAGATGAATTCGAAGAGAAATATACCGCACTCTGGCCGGATGTTCACATGGTCGGTGAGGAGACAGGGGATGTTTTTGACTCTCTGATCGAAAACCATGAAAGTGCAATGACAGAGCTTGTGAACATTGCGGAGGAAGTGCGCCAGCTGTTTCTGTCCATGACGGAGGAAGTTGAGGAGCATATATTGCCGGAAGAGGCCACAGAAGATACCAGTGAATCAAGAGACTTCGATGCTTCTGTAGAAACACAGAAAGAAAAAATGCGTCGCTTAAGACCGGAGAAGCTGGAGAAGAAATTCCGTGAGCTTCAGGCGACACCGGAGTTTCAGTCATTGCTGGAAAGTGCAGAGCAGCAGGGAAATCTTCTGCGCCAGTTCCGTCATAAGATCAGCCTGGCTTTCCAGAATACAAGAGATGGCGAGCTGAACATGCTGTTTACAGGAGATGTGCAGCCTCAGTACATGAAGCTGATCGTGGAAGATTATGATGGAAAGATTCCGCTTCATGAGCATTACTGGTGCATCAAGGTACCTCACCACGGAACGGAATCACATTTCTTTGATTTCAGCAGATTTTCCCCGGAAAACATGATGATCCCGAATGGTGCCTATTACGACAACAGCAAGAAAAAATCGAAAAATCAGCGGACATCCATGCAGTACGGCGGACTGTTTTATATTAGCGATGCACATATGTACTGCTCCAACTGTGACTGCTGTGACAGCTATGAAAACGGCTGCTCCTGCAGAGAATATGATGTGATCTCACCGTCCTATTATAAGGACATCTGACAAAAGTGCTCTTTGAGAGAAAAATAAATCTCTTAAAGATGATTTCCAACGTTCGATTATCCACGTATCCTTTTGAAAAAAGGAGTGGAATACGAATGAAGGATAGATTATTGGGCGATACGATCCGGCAGGCGCGGATGGACAATAAGATGACTCAGGAACAGCTTGCAGAAGCGATCAACATCAGCCCTACACATATGAAGCACATTGAAAGTGAACACAGGAAGCCATCTGTAGATGTACTTTTTTCTCTGGCTGATGTGCTGAATTTTTCCATGGATGCCATGCTCATGGAGACGCAGTCCACTGACCATGCGAAACGGGTGAATGAAATAAATCTTATGATGAGCAAATGCACCGACGAGGAGCTGGACGTGTTCCTGGCTGCTCTGCGGGAGCTGATGAAGCAGAAGAGGTGAAGAGAAAGCCCCACGACATTTCTTTGGAGTGTCGTGGGGCTTTGAGGTTTGGAATCACAAATCAACAGACCATATCTTGACTTTCGAAAAAAAATCATATATAATCCACTCATTAACGCAGACAAAGGAGTCTATAAATTCCTTTGCCTGCGTTTTTTTATTTAGACAAAATTAGTAAAGACTAACAGGAGGAAAAGGAGGAAGAAACAATGAGACTTACCCCGAAAGAACAGGAAAAACTCATGCTCCATATGGCCGGAAATCTGGCTAAGGAGAGGAAGGAACGCGGACTGAAACTGAACTATGTGGAAGCACTGGCGTACATAAGCTCCGAGCTTCTGGAGCTTGCACGTGATGGGAAGACCGTTGTGGAGCTGATGCAGCTTGGAACAAAGATCCTCACAAAGGATGATGTGATGGATGGCGTGGCTGATATGCTTGGCGAAGTGCAGGTAGAGGCAACTTTTCCTGATGGAACAAAGCTTGTGACTGTACACAATCCGATTCAGTAAGGAGGAATTGACATGAAGATTGGTGAAATCATTCCCGCAGACAGAGAGATCGTACTTAATGAAGGGAAAAAGACCACAAAAGTTCTGGTTGCCAACAAAGGTGACCGTCCTGTACAGGTAGGCTCTCATTTTCATTTTTTTGAAGTAAACAAATGCCTTTCATTTGACCGCGAGGCTGCGTATGGATATCATCTGGATATTCCGTCCGGTACATCTGTGCGTTTTGAGCCGGGCGAGGAAAAAGAAGTACAGCTCACGGAGATGGGCGGCAGAAAACGCGTATTTGGTCTGAACGACCTGACAAGAGCAAGAGCAGCAGAGGACACAAAGAAGGCCTCCATGGAAAAGGCAGCATTAAAGGGATTCTTATAAGGAGGGACACAAATGAGCGTAAAAATTTCCGGTGAAAAATATGCAATGATGTACGGCCCTACAGTTGGTGACAAGGTAAGACTTGCAGACACCAGCCTGGTAGTAGAAGTAGAAAAAGATTACACCACATATGGCGATGAGGTGAAATTCGGCGGCGGCAAAACTATCCGAGACGGAATGGGCCAGTCTGTAAAAACCTGCAGCCGTGACGGAGATCTGGATCTTGTGATCACAAACGCCCTGATCGTGGATACCACAGGTATCATAAAAGCAGATATCGGAATCAAGGACGGAAAGATCGCAGGCATCGGAAAAGCAGGAAATCCGGATATCATGGATGGGGTAACTCCGGGAATGACCGTAGGAGCTTCCACAGAAGCACTTGCCGGAGAAGGTCTGATCCTTACAGCCGGCGGAATCGATACCCATATCCATTTCATCAGCCCGCAGCAGATCGACTGTGCACTGTACAGCGGTGTGACAACTATGATCGGAGGAGGAACAGGGCCTGCAGACGGAACAAATGCCACAACATGTACGCCTGGTCCCTGGAATATGCAAAAAATGCTTCAGGCGGCAGAGGAATACCCTATGAATTTAGGATTTTTAGGAAAAGGAAACTGTTCTGATGAAAAGGCTCTCGCAGAACAGATTGAAGCTGGAGCTATGGGGCTTAAAATCCATGAAGACTGGGGTGCTACACCGGCAGTAATTCATCACTGTCTGAACGCGGCAGACGATTATGATGTGCAGGTGGCAATTCATACCGATACATTAAATGAGGGAGGCTGTGTGGAAGATACCCTGGAGGCTATTGCCGGCAGAACGATTCACACTTATCATACAGAAGGTGCCGGCGGAGGTCATGCACCGGATATTATCTGTGCGGCAGCTGCTTTAAATGTACTTCCTTCTTCCACTAATCCGACGATGCCATACACGGTAAATACACTGGACGAGCATTTAGATATGTTAATGGTTTGTCACCACCTGGATAAACGAATTCCGGAGGACGTAGCATTTGCTGATTCACGTATCCGCCCGGAGACAATAGCAGCAGAGGATGTGCTTCATGATATGGGGGTATTTTCCATGATGAGTTCAGATTCCCAGGCTATGGGACGTGTTGGAGAAGTTATTACACGTACCTGGCAGACTGCTTCGAAAATGAAAGACGAAAGAGGTCCGCTTCCGGAGGATGAAGGACACGGAAACGATAATTTTCGTGTAAAGAGATACATCTCAAAATATACAATTAATCCGGCGGTCACACATGGTGTTTCCGAGTATGTCGGTTCTTTGGAAAAGGGAAAAATTGCAGATCTTGTTCTTTGGAATCCCGCATTTTTTGGAAGCAAGCCGGATATGGTGATTAAAGGGGGCATGATCATAGCTTCTAAAATGGGAGATGCAAATGCTTCCATTCCTACATGTGAGCCTGTTATGTACAGACCGATGTTCGCTGCGCATGGAAAGGCAAAATTTGAAACCTGCCTTACATTTGTATCAAAAGCGGCCATGAAAGCAGATATAGCAGGTAAGTATGGACTCAAAAAAAAGGTTGTTCCTGTTTGTGGATGTAGGAACATTACAAAGAAAGACATGAAGTTTAATGATAAAACACCGGATATTACTGTAAATCCGGAGACTTATGAAGTGCGGGTAAATGGGGAAAAGATTGTGTCAAAACCCGCAAAAAAACTTCCGCTCACACAGATTTACAGCTTGTTTTAAGCGTGGGAATGCCGCTTTTTGCGGCATTTTCCAAATAGAAAACGTCACAGGAGGGAAAGAAAATGTTAGGTGTGTGTTTATTGTTCGTGGGAATTGTATTAATTAACAATGGAATGTGTACCTTCTATCAGGTAGATGGGAAATCAGCGGCTGTTATGAATATTCTGACGGGAGGATTATCCATATTTATTAACGGAGTGAACCTTGTTTGCGGAAATTATTATGCTGCAGGAACCGGGCTTTTATTTGGATTCACTTATCTTTTTGTTGCATTTATGAAGATTGGGAAATTAAATCCCGTTCCCTTTGCCTGGTTTTCCACATTTGTAGCAGTCAATGCAGTTGTGTTTGGCACAATAGAAGGGATTACTGGAAGTGCGGAACTTGGAATTGATCCAGATTGGAGATGGGCGGCAATCTGGTATTTATGGGCAATTCTTTGGGGAAGTTCTTTTGTCGAAGACATCTGCCATAAAAGGCTTGGAAAATTTGTTCCGGCGCTTCAAATATTTGAGGGAGTTGTCACAGCCTGGATTCCAGGTGTCCTGATGTTGATTAATAAATGGTAAAATGAGAGGAGAAAAAATGATCTGTGAAAAACTGGAAGGTGTTTTAGGAGAACTGGAAACAACCGGGAAACAAATTGAATATGTAGAGATTGAGTGGCATGAGGCTTTTAAAAAAATACATAAAAAAACGACGGATTGTGGAAGGGACGTAGGTATTCGTATGGGGGATTGGGTGCTGACACGCGGACTGCAGGAAGGGGACGTGATTTATCAGGACGAAAATCGGGTCATTGCGGTCCATACCCCTCCCTGTGAAATCATCCAAATTCGGATTCTTCCGGAACATGAGGAAATGACGGCGAAAATTTGCTATGAAATCGGCAACAGGCATGCACCTCTTTTTTGGGGAGAAAAAAAAGATACCTTTGTAACACCTTACAATGAACCAATGTTTCAGATGCTACGAAAGTTTCATGGGGTATCTGCTGAAAGAGCTATGGGACAGCTGAATTTTCACAAAAAAATATCTGCGTCAGTTCATAATCATCATCACTGAGAAAGGAAAATATGAGAATGAAAATTTCAAAAAAGGAATTTCTGATTTTGCAAATAAATGATTCTCTATTCCCTATAGGTTCTTATTCTCATTCTTACGGACTTGAAACTTATATACAAAAAGGAATCGTACACGATGAAAAAACAGCAGAAAGGTATTTGAGAATGAAACTCAGATACAGCTTTATGTATACGGATCTTCTTGCTGTAAAACTTTCTTATGAAGCGGCAACAAAAGGAGACATTTATAAATTAGAAGAATTAGAAGACATTATGGAAGCATCCAGGATTCCGGAGGAGATTCGCTGTGCATCAAGAAAACTGGGAAGTCGTTTTGTGAAAACTCTGTTTTGTATGGATCCTTCCTGGAAACAGGGAATCTTTGAAAAATATGTATCTATAAGAACTGGAAAAACAATTTGCCATCCATGTGCATATGGAGTTTTCTGTGCGGCCAGAGAAATCCCGGAAGAAGAAATACTGGCAGCGTTTTTGTATGCGCAGGCATCGGCGGCTGTAACGAATTGTGTGAAAACGATTCCCTTAAGTCAGTCGTCAGGACAGAAGATTCTTTTTTCACTTGTTCCTCTGTTTGAGGAAATTTTGGAACTGATAAAAGAGACGGGAGAGGACATGTTGTGTCTTTCTGCGCCGGGATTTGACGTACGCAGTATTGAACATGAACAATTGTATTCTCGGCTATATATGTCATAGAAAAGGAGAAATCAGAAAATGTCTTATGTAAAAATAGGAGTAGCAGGTCCGGTAGGATCAGGAAAAACTGCATTGATAGAGGCTCTGACAAGGCAACTTGCCGGAACATACAGTATTGGTGTTATCACGAACGACATATACACAAAAGAAGATGCAGAATTTCTGGCAAAAAACAGTATTATGCCAAGGGAAAGAATTAGGGGAGTTGAGACAGGAGGATGTCCGCATACGGCAATCCGCGAAGATGCATCGATGAATTTGGAAGCAGTAGACGAAATGATACGGAAATTTCCGGATATCGAACTGCTTTTTATTGAAAGCGGCGGAGATAATCTGTCTGCTACTTTCTCACCAGAGTTAGTAGATGCAACAATATTTGTAATTGATGTGGCGGAGGGAGACAAAATCCCGCGCAAAGGAGGACCGGGAATTACACGCTCGGATCTTCTTGTGATTAATAAAACAGATCTGGCTCCTTATGTAGGTGCAAGTCTTGAAGTAATGGAAAGAGATTCCAGAAAGATGAGGGGAAACAGACCTTTTATTTTTACAAATATACGTGGAAATGAAAATGTAGATCAGGTAATCCACTGGATGAAAGAGAATGTATTACTGGAAGGAATGTAAAATATGCAGACCAATGCATTTGGGAAAATATCAGAGTTTTCTCTGACTGCCGAAGTTAAGGATGAGAAAACTATTTTAAAAGATGTCCGTTTTACAGCGCCTTATAAAATTATGCAGCCTTTTGAAAAAAAAGACGGAAGTATAGAAGTTATGATGATGGCAGCATCTGCGGGCATTATGGAAGGTGATTGTCAGGAACTGCAATTTCAAATTGGGACGGGAGCGAAAGTGGAATTTCGTTCTCAGTCTTACGACAAAATCCATCAGATGAAAGAAGGGTATGCGGAACGACAGACAAAGATAGATATAAAGGCAGGAGGTATCTTTTTCTTTCATCCGCAGCCGGTTATTCCATTTAGAGACTCAGCCTTTAAAAACAAAACAGAAATTTCTCTGGAAAATGAAACGTCAATTCTTTTTATGAGTGAAATACTTTCTTCCGGACGAAGCGCCAGAGGAGAAAATTTTGCATACAGATTTTATCACAATCTGACAGAAATCCGGCGAAAAGGTCGTCTTATTTACAGAGATAATACAAGATATGTCCCTTCAGAAATGCCTATGAAGGAAATTGGGTTGTATGAGGGATATACACATATCCTAAATCTTTTTATTTCTCGATTGCCTCAGGGCGAAGAGTTTTTTGATTTTGCACAGGAACTTTTGAAATCCAGGGAAGGAGCAGAAGGGGGAATTACAAGGTTGGAAGACGGCGACTTCGCGATTCGAGCGTTGGCGTACAGAGCACAAATTCTGGAGGAAATATCAAATCTGTTGTTTTTGCATATCAGAAAATAAAATATACATCCGCACCGAAAGACAGCGTTTCTGGTGCGGATGT
>OGRJ01000832.1_pt1 | contig 28117 bp, 37 predicted proteins | sample 1553411 | NCBI WGS metagenome assembly OGRJ01 (sample SAMEA2580084, study PRJEB22360) | human gut metagenome | biome: human gut; feature: human-associated habitat; material: faeces | place: Denmark | collected 2008/2010
GTAGAATGGTGTCGAACCTTGACAATTGAATATTGATGGTTGGAATGGTATAATTTCTGTATAAATTAAATGTACGGGAGGAAATGCCAATGAATGTATTGAAGCAAATAAATGATAGTTTAGGAAATTTTGATAATATTATAGGTTTAATAGGTGTTATCACCGGTATCATAGGATTATTTGTTGGCGGAGTGGGAATAAAATTGATAAAGAACAACGATGAAGATAAAATTGATATGGGTAAATCAAAGAATAATAATTCGCAAATTGCTAATACAATAAATAATTCTGGTATAAATGTGGCAGATGCTGAACATATAGCTGAAAGAATAACGGATGAAAAAACGAAAAACAAGCCTGATATCATATTTTCAAAAGAGGACCCAAAAGATGCCCCAGAAGGAACTATATGGATGAAAAAACGAGAATAAGATTCTACCAACCATCAATATTCGGTGGTTGGTATTTTTATGCCTAAAAATAGGAAGAAAGGAGCTAAGAGATTATGGAGAGATTAACACATAAAAGAGAGAACGGTATAAAGCGAGGGTACTGGTCCCCCGAATAAGAAGCAGGAGCTGGTGGATAGACTGGCGATGTATGAAGATCGGGAGGAGAATGATGATTTCGGTAAGTGGATTCTGTGTAGTGAGAGATTGCCAAAAGATAGACAGATTGTAGTAGCTGATATTGAATGCGGCATTGAGGACAGAATGTGCATATTTGCCTATTTTAAAATCGTTGATCACATGGAGTGCTGGATAAATGCCAATACAGGTTTTCCTGTTCTAGCCAATGTTGTTCAGTGGACACCATTGCCGGAACCATACAGGGAGGAACAGCATGAGTGATAAGAAAATCTTTGATGTAACCTGTGGATCACGGACGATCTGGTTTAACAAGAATCATCCGGCAGCATTGTATTGTGATATCCGCAAAGAAGGATTAACCGGTATTTGGAAATCCGGGGACGGACAATCAGAACGGACCTGTTACATAGATCCTGATATTCAATGTGATTTTACAGATTTACCATTTTCAGATGAAACATTTTCTTTGGTTGTGTTTGATCCACCACATTTGAAATATGCCGGGAAAACCGGTTGGCTGGCAAAGAAGTATGGAAGGCTGGACGAACACTGGCCGGAAATGCTACATGATGGATTCCAAGAATGTATGAGAGTTCTGAAAGAAGATGGAGTGTTGATTTTCAAGTGGGCAGAGACAGATATTCCGGCACAGAAAGTTTGGAAGGCAATAGGGCAGAAACCATTATTCGGACATCATAGCGGGAAGAGATCGGGCACGTTCTGGGGATGCTACATGAAAGGACAAGTATAGAAGCTGAGGAGGAATAAAATGCGAGCAGAAGAAATTGCAGTAAGACAAGAAGTAAGACAGATGCTGTCAGAAGCTGGATTAAACAGAAATACATTACGAGAGATGACTCAGCAGATTTTGAGAGAAGAAATCAAGAAACAGGTAAAATATGCGGTAGAGCATATTAATGTGAACGATGTCGTCCGATACGAACTGACATCATACGAAGGAAGGTCAGCATTGAAAAATGCTATCAGTTCGGAAGTTTGTAATATGGTGAAAATTAATGTTGATGTGACAGCATTTGATGCGAGAAAACAAAACGACGAAGGAGCTGAGAAATGATTGAACAGAGGAAGAGACAGAAGACAGGTAAGACTGGATAGTCAGAAGCATTACAAAGGGTTGGAGGAGAACCATGATGCGAGAGCAAGTGAGAGATTCCACAGAAAGCCGTATCAGAGTTATACGGTAGAGGATTACCTGAAGAAGATGGGAGTAGACGTAACGAAGGGAGTAGATGCCGGTGGACAAGAACATTCTGATTGAGTATGCGGATATGAAAGAAGAGATAAAGGATCTGCGAAAAAGAATTGAGCAGAATAAAAAAGAATTATCCAGATTGAATGGACAAATCGTCATGGATTCGGTATCATGTGGGAAGAAGGGAAAGAAGCCGCTGGGAACAGTTAAAATCACCGGCAGACCGGTCACGGCTATTTCCCGGAAAGAATCATTGCTGAATAAACGGATCCGCAGACTGGAGGAACTGGAAAAGGAACTTCTGGAGTTGACGATACAGGTGGACGAATACATAGAGATGATAGAAAAGAGTGAGCTGCGGATTATCTTTCGGCTGTATTTTCTGGATGATTTATCATATCCGAAAGTTGCTGATCAGATGAACCAAAGGTTTCCAAAGCGCCGGACCAAGTATACGGATGAGAATATTCGTAAAAAAATTCAAAGATATTTTGAAAATGTCCCACAATGTCCGGATAAAAAGTGATAGAGTATAAACTGGAATTGATGAACAGATATTAAATCATTCGATTAATTCTCCCACAACCTAATAAAACCGAGAGAAGACACCTGGTGATGCGGGTGTCTTTTTCGTTGCGTAATGTCGAAGAATAGGGTATTATGAGAGTAGCTTTGGGGATGGGAGGAAAATATGAGTAAAGCAGCATTGATAAAATCAATAAAGAGTTCGGGAATAGGTATAATAGTAACTTTGATCGTAATAGTAATTTACTTAGTGAGTCATTATTTTTGCAGGAAATATAGAAAGATAGAGGAAATGCAAAAAATATAATTCATTGGCTGCTTTTTTGGTATGGGCAGAAGCGGTATTTGGATTTCTCTACAATGCAATAGGATCAGATTCTTTAAAATACACATTAATTATTGCAGCTACAATATTTTTTCTGAACGGTATAATGAGCAAGTAAATTTGTAATGAGGCACCCTCCGGGGTGCTTTTATAATGTAAAAATAAACCAGAATTGAAGGTGGTGAAGTGGCGAATGAACACAACTTAAAACCAGTACGAAGCAAGAGGGAAGCAAGAGAGCGTGGAAGAAACGGCGGAATTAAATCCGGTGCGACAAGACGCAGGAAAGCAGCTCTCAGAGACACAATGAACAGGCTGTTAACGATGCAAGTAGAAGTTGACGGCTTATCAGATATATTGCGGGCAGATGGCAGTGAGAGTACTTACGAAGAAGTAATTACAATGGCCATGATCCAACAGGCAATGCTTGGAGATGTAAAAGCTTATCAAGCAATCATGAAAACAGTTGGTCAGACAGATAAATCGGCAGAAGATTTGGAAGAACAGAAAATCCGAACAGACAGAGCCAAGAGAGCCAGAGATCAGGAAGTTGGAGATACAGATAGTCAAGATGATAATATCCAGAGCTTCCTGAAAGCAATGAGACCAACAGCAGAGGATCTGCAGGGATTATTTGAGGAGGATGAAGAAAATGCCGAGGCGGAAGAAGAGACCGGCGAAGTTTAATTTCAAGCCATTTTCTCCGCAACAGCAGAGATTGATTCACTGGTGGAGACCAATGATCAGAACTTCGGAGAACAATTATGTGATTGCAGATGGATCTATCCGATCGGGAAAGACGATTGCCTGTATTATTGGCTTTCTAACCTGGTCACAAGAAATGTTCTCTGGTGAGTCATTTATCCTGGCCGGAAAGACGATGGGTGCATTAAAGAAGAATGTGGTCAGACCGATGCTGCAAATGCTGGAAGCGTGGGGATGGCCTTATGAATACATCCGATCGGGAACAGATGCAAGGTTGGAGATTGGAACAAACACATATTATCTGTACGGAGCAAACACAGAAGCGGCACAAGATGCACTGCAGGGATTAACTGCTGCTGGTGCTTATCTCGATGAAGCAGCATTGTTTCCAAAGAGTTTTGTGGATCAGGCAATTGCCAGATGTTCAGTGGATGGCTGGAAGTTCTGGATGAACTGCAACCCGGCAGGACCACATCATTTTATACGTGAGGAGTATCTGACAGAAGAAGCTATGAAGCAGAAAAAAGTATATCATTTGCATTTTACGATGGATGATAACTTCTCGATTTCTCCGAAACGTAAAGAAGAATATAAGAATGCATGGCCACATGGCAGTGTATTCTATAAGCGTTTCATTCTTGGAAAATGGGTTGCGGCAGATGGACTTATTTATCAACAGTTTGCAGATTGTGTACAAGATTATCTTGTTGATCAGAAGTGGCTGGATGAAAATCAAATAGTATATGCAGTGATAGGAGTCGATTTCGGTGGTACGAAGTCGGCTCATTCTTTTACCTTGACAGGGTTCACCAAAGGATTTGAACAGGTGGTTGTTCTGGATGAATATTACTGCAAGAAGCGCATTAATCCGAAACAGTTGCAGGATGATTTTATTGATTTTGTTCGGAGGGCACAGAGCCGGTACAAGACATATGAAGCATATTGTGATAACGCAGAGCAGACATTGATATCAGGATTGGAGATGGCTTGTATTCAAGAGCATGTGGCAATTGATATTAAGAATGCCATCAAAGGTCCGATTAATGACCGGATAGCATTCTATAACAGCCTGATAGCTCAGCACAGATGGAAGGTCATGAAGCACTGCACACATATTATTACTGCGTTTGAAGAGGCAGTGTATGACGAGAAGAAAAAGAATATGGACGTGCGACTGGATGATGGCGAGATGAATGTTGATAGTCTGGACAGCACGGAATACAGTACAGAGAGTATACAGGATGAGATCATGTATATTGCAGCATAGGAGGTGGAAACGTGAGTGATAGCACATACAAGAAAGTAAAAGAGTATCTGGTACAGAAAGGATATCATGCAGTGCCGGATGAAACATATGACCACATTGATGAATGGCTAGAGTGGTATCAGAACGATGTTGAGAAGTTCCACCACTATAAGTTGTATAACGGGGCAGTTGTGACAAACCAGGAGCGTTATAAACTCGGAATGGCGAAGACGGTCTGTGAGGACTGGGCAAATCTGTTACTAAACGAAAAGGTGTCCATTAAAGCTGGAAAGTATAGTGAACAGTTGTCGAAAATACTTAGATACAATAACTTTTCTAAACAGGGTAATCAGCTGATTGAAAAAGCATTTGCGCTTGGCACAGGTGCTTTTGTGGAATATAAAGATGCAAATGGCAGAGTGATCATAGATTATATCCGAGCCGATATGATTTATCCTTTATCCTGGGATAATGGAGATGTTACGGAATGTGCATTTGGAACATCAAGGATGTTAGACGGAAAAGAAGTTATTTATCTGCAACTGCATCGATTCGGGAAAACCGAGGACGGAGAAAATGATGAGCAGTATTACATCGAGAACGTTTATATTGATGCGAAGAGCGGAAAAGAGACTGATACTCCGGAGGATATCGAAGAGTTGGTATCAACAGGAAGTACAGAACCCTTGTTTCAGATTGTGGCACCAAATATTTGCAACAATATAGATTTGGATAGTCCTCTTGGAATATCTGTATACGCTAATGGAATTGATGAGGTAAAAGGCTGCGATCTTACCTATGACAGTTACATGAATGAATTCGTTCTAGGACGTAAACGAATCATGGTTCCAATTAGTCAGGCAAGAGTGCAGATGGAGAAAGATGGTACAGTCAGCCCAACCTTTGATCCTAACGATACTGTGTATTATCTGCTTCCGGAGGATAGAAACGGAAATAATCAACTGACCGAGGTTGATATGACTATCCGGGCGCAGGAGCATGAACTTGGCATCCAGAAGTCATTGGATCTTCTAAGTCTCAAAGTTGGAATGGGAGCTGGGAGATACCGGTATGATTCTGGAGGAGTTAAAACTGCAACCGAAGTAATTTCGGACAAGTCAGATTTGTATCAGAATCGGCAGAAACATTGCATTGTGATTGAAGATGTGATCATCAACATGGTCCGCGCAGTGTCATTTCTTGATACCGGAGGAGCTATTGAAGCAACAGTGGACTTTGATGATTCGATCATTGAGGATAGCAACGCACTCATTGATAAGAATATAAAGCTTGTGAATGGAGGACTTAGGTCTAAGCTTACCGCAATCATGGAGATCAATAAGTGTTCTGAGGCGGAAGCTACGAAAGAATTAAAGCGGATTAAGGAAGACAATCAGATAACCGGACAGGATATTGACTGGACAGGGGGAGATGATGATGAACTGGACGAGGAAAATGATATGTCCGAAGAAGAAGAGAAAGACGAGAATCAGGATTCCGATGATTTTAAGAGTGGCAAAACGTCTGATTCAGGCAATAAGAAGTAGGGGGTAACTTGTGAATATACTGGAGAACCAACAGCTTGTAGAGCCTGTGGATGGAATTTATATTGACCTGGAGGCTCAGATATTACAGAACATTGCCAGACATTTACAGGGGTGGGAGCAGCCAATTGATACTGATAGGTGGCTGATGCAGAAGCTTGCTGAGATTGGAAAACTCAACCAGGAGAATATTCGATTGATTGCCAAGATGTCAGGGTTAAGTCAGACTGCAGCAGAAAGAATGTTGAATGCAGCTGCAGAAGATGCTATCAAGAGTTTAGATCCGGGTCTTCGATATTTGGCTGAACGGGGATTGGCTGAAACGGCAGTGAAGGCAAATAAAAGTAAGAATGTAAAACAGGTGGTGCGTGATTTCCGAAAGCAAGCAAAAGATACACTGAATATGTGCAATACCAATATGTTGTATAAAGCATCTGAGAAATACAAAGGACTTGTAGGTAACATCGCTCAGGAAGCTTGGAATATATTGAATAGTGGTGCTGCCGGGGTGATGAGCGGTGTTGAGGCGCGACAGCAAGCGGTCCGGCGGTGCATTAGACAACTGAATGACAAAGGAATACCGGCATTTGTGGATAAACGAGGGCGGGAGTGGACGCCGGAAGCGTATGTGAATATGGCTATGAGAAATACAGCTAAAAGTACAGCCGAGGAAGTCCAAGATGCCAGGATACGAGATGCGGGGTGTCATCTGATACAGATTGATAGTCATTCCGGTGCACGTCCAAAATGTGCGAAAGACCAGGGAAAGATATATGATCTGAATAATGGGAGTGGCTACACAGAAGATCTGTACGGAAAGAAGATTCGATATTATCCCTGGAATTCATCCAGTTATGGTGAACCGGATGGGATTCTTGGAATAAATTGCAGACACCATAAATGGCCATTTGTTCCGGGAGTAAATGTGCAGAGACATTTTCCTACAGAAGATATGGATGCAAATGATAAACTGTATAAGCAGACGCAGGTACAGAGAGCTCTTGAGAGAGAGGTCCGAAAGCAGAAGCGAGAATGCATGATGCTGGAAGCTGCCGGAGATCAGGAGGGATTTGAAGAAGCTTCTGTAAAGCTTAAACATACAGAAAATAAGCTGAAGTATTACGTGAAGGATACACCGGGATTACATCGTAGGACTGACAGAGAACAGATTGTAGGATTTGATAAGAGATTATCGGCAGAAGCCGTGGCGAAGAATAAATCCTATACAAAGGCAATGAAAACTGATACAATAAAGTTGAAAGATACCTATATTGTCAAAACGCTGAGTGCAAAAGGAAAAAATTATAAGGTCGTGGATAAAACGACTGGAATTGAGTATGAATTTGTGACGGGTAGCCGGATACAGGACTCAGAAGTATTTGCCGGTAAAGGTACACGGCACCCATTGCATGAGGGTGTTGCAGAAGGACTGACGGAGCAGTATGGTGGGCGAGTATCCGATTGGCAACACGCGAAAGGTTTTGGAACATTACTGGATCCTGATACGGGAGAAGAATTAGAAGCAGAAGTTCATTGGTTCCAGGCAAAAGACGTAGGTAAGGTGAAATTCAAAGTAAAGGAGTGGTTGGATGAAAGTTAGATATCTTGGTAAAACAGAATTTTTAGTTCTGACAAATAACAAAGTATATGATGTTCAGTCAGTCGAAAAAGGATGGTACCGAATTGTCGACGATTCTGGTGAGGATTATCTATATCCACCAAAATACTTTGAAATAGTAGAAGGGTAATACCACTGATCAGAAAATGATTGGTGGTATTTTTATACGCATTTTCAGGAGGTGATGCTATTGATTGCAATAAATATTACCAGAACTGGTCTGACGGTAGATGGCCATGCAGGATATGCAGAAATCGGAAATGATATCATTTGTGCTGCAGTATCAGCATTAACACAGGGACTTGTACATTCGCTCAAAGCACTTACAAATGACGAGATCTCTTATCGCATTGCTGGTGGGCACGTTGATATAGAATATAAGGATTTATCAGAAAGAGGTTGTCTTCTGGTGGATTCTTTTTTTATTGCCGTAGGTGACATTCAGCAGTCTTACGGCACTGAATACGTACAAGTTACGGCTGCCGACGGGCGTTAAGCGGAGAAATGGAGGATATGTCATGAAGAACATGAATATGAAAAAAAGATACTGGATAATGAATTTGCAGGTTTTTGCCGGAGACGGAGAAGGTGATGATCCGGGAGACGAAATCGGAGATGATGACAATGATCCAGGAGACGATGATGATGACAGCGACGATGATGAACAGGAAGAGAATGAAAAGAAATTCTCTCAGAAGGACGTAGATGATGCCGTCAAGAAGCGTCTTGCCAGAGAAAAGAGAAAATGGCAGAAAGATCAGCAGAAGAAAGCTGGAAAGAAACCGAACGGCAAGGTTAAAACCGGAGAGGATAGCAGTAAGGATGACGATGTCGAAACACAGGAACTCCGTGATAAAGCTGCCAAAGCAGATGAGATGGAGATGAAATGGACATGCCTGGAGCATGACGTGGATAAGTCTTGTGTGGATGATGTTCTTGCATTGGCCAGAGTGCACATGGCTAAAGACGAGGATATGGACATCGAGGATGCTATCGATGAGGTATTAAAAAAATACCCGCAGTTTAAAGAATCTTCCAAAGAAAAAGATGAGGAAGAAGATGAAGAGGAAACAAAAAACAGGTCTTGGGGACAAAGGCAGAATGGACGTAGGAAAAAGACATCTGGCGTTGAAGCTGCTTTCTTAAAAAGAAATCCAGGGTTGAAGATTGATTAAGAAAGGAAAAATGTGAAATGAGATATTTAATGTTTTTACAGTTATTTGCGCATGCGCACCAGGAGAGATGGTCTTCTCTGGTAGATGCAAAATTAAGACAGAGTCTTGTAACACGAGATAATTATATTTTTAATACAAATTACGAAGGAACACCGACTGCAGGAAAGGTAAAGATCCCTGTAAGAGATACGGAAGTGACCGTAAAAGCCTACGATAAGGCGACAGGTGTTGATCTGGAAACCGGAAGTACTACTTACATGGATCTGGATATTGATCAGGATATGGCAGTCAATGAGTTGATTGACGGTTACGATGCAGCATCTGTTCCAGATAATCTGGTAGCAGATCGTCTGGATTCTGCCGCTTATTCTCTGGCACTGGACATGGATGAAAAATCTATCAGATTGCTGGAAAAGACTTCCGGCGTCAATGTATGCGCGACTAAAACCGCCGCGACAGAGGAAACAGCATACAAAGAAGTTCTTGCGGCAAAAACATACCTGGCAAGAAAAGGTGTACCAACAGAAGGACGCTGGATGATTTGCTCACCGGAATTTATGGCAACATTGATGATGGACGATCATTTCATTCGTCAGGGAGATCTGTCTCAGCAGATGAAGAACGCAGGAGCAACTGGTGCGATTGCAGGATTCGCTCTGTTTGAATCCGGAAATACGATGTTTGAAGATACAAAGATCGTGGCTTCTAAGAAAACTTCAACGGAATTTATCGCCGGACATCCGAACTGGTGTCATCGTGTGCAGGAGTGGGCAGTGCAGGTACATGCACAGGATCTTTCCGGTTCCGGTAAGTATATTGGCGCATCAGCAGTACAGGGACGTAAGATCTTCGGTATGAAGATTTCTAAGCCACAGACGGTATATGTTAAGAGAACAGAAGTTGCAGCATAAGGAGTTGATCCTAAATGTATGTAGATGAAACATATTATAATGATGTATTCAAAGGGGAGCCGGTAGATTCTGCCGACTTCCCGGCTTTATGCCAGCGTGCTGGAGAAATAATTGAGGAGATGACATTATACAGGTTGACCGAAGAAGGTTTTCAAATGATGTCAGAAATCAAACAGAAGCTTGTGAAGAATGCAGTTTGCGCTCAGATAGAGTATTTGGATGCAAACGGCGGAGCAGAGATGGACATGGGAAATGGAATGTCTGGAGCAACGCTTGGAAAATTTTCATATTCTGGAGCATCTTCGGGCAATGGATCTACGGAGCAATCTATATTTTCACCGAGGGCAGAAAGAATTCTCTGGCCAACCGGATTGACTTATCGAGGAGGTAGCTGTTGATGAGACCGATTCCGAAAAGACTGTTGATTCACACAGCCACCCTGTATCAGCGAGTCAATGTGGATAAGTGGGGAAAGGGCGAACTGAATGGAGGACAGGAACTGTCTAACATCCGGATAGAGCCATCCAAACAGATTATCCGGGATAAGAATAATGCAGAGGTACAGTTGGCTGCTACGCTTTTCTATGACTGTCGCAACAGCAGACCTTCTGATGTTTCTTTTGAAGTTGATCAAGTAGTTGATTTCAACGGTCAGAAACACCAGATAAAAACGGTAGAGACTCTGTATGATAATTTAAAACTGCATCATTACGAGATAGGAATGGTGAGATATGGCAAAGATTAAGACCCGGGTTACATTGCGAACACCACAGGCAGCTGCGTTAATAAAGGCAGCGAGTAACGAGGCACTGACAGATATGGGGCTACAGGCGTTGCAAGATGCATCTAAACATGTTCCACATGACCAAGGAGATCTTGAAGGTAGCGGACTGGACAACAGTGATAAAAAAGCCACAGGCGGTAAATATACGATGCGTTGGCATACTTCATATGCGCAGTATCTATGGAATGGAGACGTGATGTACGGTAATCCGACAGAAAGAAGATATGGACCCAAAAAGATTTCCTTCACATCGGCACTCGCTCATGAAGAATGGGCGAAATATGCAAGAGAGGTATACGGTGAACAGTGGAAGCAAGTGTATCAGGCGGCGCTAAAAAGGAGGATTAAATGATGCTGACAGAATTATTAGAACTAATTGCAGACACCGCAGAGAAGAACTGCAGTCTCGGCACGGAGATTTCCCTGGAAGAGCTTCCGGCAGATGGAGGCATATATGCTGAACTTGGTGAAGGATTCACGGAGTCTGTCAGTTACAACAAGCAGGAAGTCAAGATGATTCCGGTATTATTCCTGTGCCGGCATGCAGATCAGAAACGTTGCTTGGAACAACTGTGTGAGATTGCCGGATATCTGAGTGGATTAAAGAAGTACCCGCAAGGAAAGACATTTTCGTGGCTGGACACAACAGTAGCAAAGGAACCAAGTAAGATAGGGCGAGATGAGGATGGGGTGTATCATTATTCCTGCATCTTGAACTGTAAGATATATTGTTAAGAAAGGGTGATATTATGAAGAACATGGATTTACAGATATTCGCGGAGCCAAATGTCCCAAGTAATCCGATTACTCCGGAAATCAACTATGAGACAGAGGCATTCATCAACACGTCTCCGGCAGAAGGACAGCCTACTTGGGCGTCGCTTGCGAATTTGACAACAAATATGGCGCAGAGCTTAAATGAGGTCATTCAACAGCTTACTTATTACGCCGACAAAGGCTGGGGATCCAGTGAGGTTACAGGTGCACAGCTTACATTAACACTGACAGGCTCAGTGAAGCCGGGTGATGATGCGTGTGATTATATTTTGAGTGATGATGTGATGTACGGACTTGGCGAGAAGAGAAAGACACACATGAAGATTCAGAAGGGCAAGAAAGTAATTATCTGGCCAATCACGTTGGCAAATATTACTCCAGCTTATGGAGATGCGAACAATATCAATTCACTGACTGTGACCATTCATGGTAATGGACGTCCGTCAATCGGTACAACAGCGTAGGGAGGGCACGGCTCTCCCTTTTTAGGAGGTAAAGATCATGGCATATCAGGCAAAACGAAACAAAAGATTTGAGGAAGACTTCGAACTGGTAGATGAAAATGGCGTTGTGCAGCATACATTGAAAGTATCCTTGGATGCAGATGATATGGTCGCAAAGATTAATCGGAAATACACGGCACTGGTCAGAGCGCTTTCAGATGTGCAGGAAATCAAAAGAAAAGAAGCCAGCAACGAACAGCTAAGTGATGCGGTCGAGATGCTTGGAAGAGCAGAAATAGACATGTTTGAAGCCGTATTTGGAGCAGATGGGACAGAGACCATTCAGCAGTTCTACAAAGACCATTATATCGAGATGGCAAAGGAAGTCATCCCATTTATCACCGGAGTTGTTATTCCAAGGCTTACTGAAATCAAGGCGGAGAATAAGAAAGCATTGGTGAGTCAGTATAATCGTGCGAAAAAGAGACGGAGATTCTGGTAATGGGAGTCTTGACAGAGCTTCCGTCCTATCGTATTTGCACAGACAAAGGGAGATTTGACATCAACCCGGCTTTTGATATTATCCTTGAAGTACAGAGGCTGTACAAAGAGGAATCGCTGACGGATTACGAAAAGATTCAACAGGCGTTGAGCATGTTGGTTCGAAACAGGTGGAATCTCAGGTTATTGAAGCCAGCAGAACAGTTGAAGCTCATGCAGGATATCACAAGCAGATATATTGAAGTGGAAAAGCGCCCACAGATTAAGAAGAGTCCAGTTCCGGTATTAGATTTCGAACGGGATGGAGATTACATCTACGCTTCGTTCATGCAGGCGTACCAGATCGATCTGATTGACGAGCAGGGGAAATTACCCTGGAAAAAGTTCTTGTATCTGTTCAATGGATTGCCGGCGGATACAAAAATCAAACAGATTATGCGGATCAGGCAGATGCCGGTTCCGGAATACAATGGCAAGAATTCAAAAGAGATACAGGAAATCAATGAGATGAAATCTTATTATGCTCTTCCGGTGCAAGGCGGAGGAGGACAGTCTGGATTAGATCTATTGTTCCATACATTGGAGGGAATGGCAAAGAGATGATAGCAGACGGAAAGAAAATTAAAAAGGTAGAGTGTCCGCATTGCGGGCATAAACAGAACATATTTTACAAAACAGGAGCCAGTTGCAGAGGGCTCTTTTTTAAGTGCAAAAATCCAAACTGCAGAAAGGAATTTGAAATAAGACTATAACAGCCATTGTGCCACTGTGCCGGCGAATGAATAAAGGCAGGTGGGACAGGTGTCCAAGAACAGTGGCGGAGAAGTTACTTATGAAATTGTTGCTGATGACAGTCAACTTGAGTCAGATCTTAATGAGGCAGGGAAAAAGGTTGAAAAATCAGCCAAGAAGACAGCGAAGAAATCGGAAGATGCGGAAAAGGAAAGCGCTGAGGTAAAAAAATCTGTAAAAGAGGACGTTACCAAGAAGAATGAGCAGGAAAATGACAAACAGGAAAAAGATGATGATGATTCGTATCAGAACCGCGAGGAGTCCGCCAAGTCGCATGGATCCAAGCTATCATCTATAGCATCAGGAACAGCCAAGGCTATTGGAGCGGGTATGCTTGCGGCAGGGACGGCAATTGCAGGCGTTAGTGTTGCTGCTGTGAAAAGCGCGAATGATATTGACCAGGCAATGAACCAATACATTGCCAGTACCGGAAAAAGTACCGAGGAAACAGAACGGTATAAAAAGGTCATGGAGGATATCTACACCAATAATTACGGGGACTCCTTCGAAGATATCGGGGAGGCAATGGCGTCAATCACTCAGAATCTCGGCGATCTTGATGATACGTCACTGCAGACCGTAACCGAATCAGCGTTCGCACTTCGTGATACGTTCGGATACGAAATACCGGAGTCAACCAGAGCTGCCAAGGCTATGATGGATAATTTTGGTACATCTGGCGAAGAGGCAATGAATCTCATTGCTGCAGGTGCTCAGAATGGACTTGATTATTCCGGAGAGCTTCTTGATAGTATCTCAGAGTATTCTGTACAGTTCGCAAAAGTTGGACTGGACGCTGATGATATGTTCAAGGTATTCCAAAAGGGCGCGGAATCCGGAGCTTTTAACCTGGACAAGGTTGGTGATGCAGTCAAAGAGTTTTCTATCCGTGCCATTGATGGCTCTGATACGACAATTGACGGATTTAAGCGCATTGGTCTTAATGCCGATGAGATGGCAGCAAAATTCTCTGCCGGAGGCGATACCGCAAAGCAGGCATTTCAGGAGACCATTGCAGCGCTTGCGTCTATGGAAGACCCATTGGAACAGAATACCGCAGGTGTTGATCTGTTCGGTACTATGTGGGAGGATCTTGGTCCTGAAGCCGTTACAGCATTAGCAAGCATTGAAGATGGTGCTTATGATACTGCCGGAGCGATGCAGCAGATCAAGGACATCAAATACGATGATATCGGTTCCGTATTTGAGGGATTAAAAAGAAGTCTCGAAGTATTAATCGTCCCATTAGGTGAGCAGTTGATTCCGCTTTTGGCAGAACTGATTGACGATACATTGCCATTATTGGAAGATGCTCTTCCACCGATTATTGATGCCGTATCAGATGTAATCGAAGCGTTACAGCCGGCTATTGAGGACGTTCTTCCGGTACTGATAGACTCTCTTGCAGATATCGGAGAACCTCTTATGGATCTCGTGAATGAGATTCTCCCAGTGTTACTGAGTGCGATTAACGATATCTTGCCGTTAGCAGCGCAATTGGTTGGAGAAATCCTGCCGGTTATTACGAATCTGCTGAGTATGTTACTTCCACCGTTGGTGGAAATAATCAGCGCGTTATTACCGCCTCTAATTGAGTTAGTATCTGCATTGATGCCGATTTGCGAGTCATTAATAGGTGTACTTCAGCCGATTCTCGATTTATTTACAAGTCTTTTAACGCCGATTGTTAATCTGATATCCCAAGGATTGACTCCGCTGGTAAATGCAATTACGCCAGTAATACAGATTATTTCCAGTCTGCTGATTCCGATTTTAAACAGCCTTGGAAGCGTGTTTTCCAGTGTATTATCTGGAATGTTGTCTAACACAACAAGTATTATTGGTAACATTACAAATATACTGAGAAACTTAATAGACTTCATCAGGAACGTATTTACGGGAAATTGGCGTGGAGCATGGGAAAACGTAAAACAGATTTTCAGCAATGCGGTGTCGGGACTGGCTACAATTTTTAAGGCTCCAATCAATGCGATTGTAGATGGCTGGAACGGATTGGCTGGTAGCCTTGGAAGTGTAACTATCCCAGACTGGGTACCAGGAATCGGAGGCGGTTCCTGGAGCCTTCCAAAGATGCATCGAATGAAGATAGGTATGGATTACGTGCCGTATGATTTGTATCCGGCATACCTGGACGAAGGCGAGTGGGTACTTACCAAAGAGGAGGCGGACGTGCTTAGATCTTATGGTGGCTTGGAAGGAATGATTGGAATGATTGACCGAAGCGCGCCGAGTGTCAATGTGAGTGTACAGGGACAGAGCAAAGATTTTGATTATGAAAAATTTGGACGAGCCACAGTTGACGCCATGATTGCAGCGGGAATTGGATTTAAGTGTGACGATAGAGAGTTTGCTAGACTAATAAAGGATTTGATTGATTATGTATGATATCTATTACGTTGGAGCACAAAACTCTGAAAGAATTGATTTCTGCCAGTGGCCGTATATGGTTACTGGCGGAGATCTGTTTGATGGAGAATTTGATGCAATCGAAGATGATGACCGAATTCAGGGATGGGAAAGAAAGATCACCAGTAAAAAGCTGAATATAGAGATACATGCAGTTGGGGTGTCGTTAGAACAAGCTATTGATCGATTAGAGAATGTAGCTGAAAAAGACATATTGAACACAACACCTGGACGGCTCTATGTTGGATCCAGTTATATAAAAGGCTGGCTTGTCGGAACAACAAAAGACCGATGGCTACAAGATATCGATAGCATCAGCAATGAACTGACATTTAAGAGTGATTATCCGTATTGGATTACAGAGGAAGAGTTCCGGTTCTACAAGCAAGGCAGTGAAAGCTCTGAAGCATTGGAATGGCTGGAATTTCCTTACGATGTACCTTACGAATTTTCTAAAGTCCGAAATCTCCAATATATCAACAACAGTAATTACGCAGCTTCTGGATTCAAGATGATTATCTACGGTCCATGCATCAATCCACTGATTCGAATTGCGGGACATATATATGAACTGCGGACGACATTGTATGATGGCGAATATGCAGTCATTGATTCCAGTACCCGATACGCAAAAGACAGGAAGATTGTGAAAGTAAAGACTGATGGAACGGAAGAGAACCTGTTCAATAGTAAGAATAATGAGAGTTCTATCTGGGAGAAGATTCCGGCCGGACTTAGTATTGTATCCTGGAATGGAGCGTTCGGCTTTGACATCATTCTTTTTAATGAAAGGGGGACGCCAAGATGGACTTTACATTAACGGACATATATGGACAGGAGAAAGGTCCTCTTGAGCATTGCGGTGTGAATATGGTCCTGGGAACAGACAATGATTTCCAGATAACAATTCAGAATAGTCTCTACGACAAGGAACGGCATGGAAAGAACTGCCGGTTCTTCTGTCCTGATACAGAGTACGGAGGACTGATTCGAAACACAAATCCGATAACATCCGATAAGACGGTGAAGCTTACAGGAATGACTTGGAGAGGACTATTAAATCAACGTGCAATCAATCCATCCAAGAACACATATGTCTATTTGAATGGCGAGGCGAATAATGTATTATCTGCGTATATTGCAAAGCTTGGAATGACCGAACTGTTCGAAGTGTCAGGAGAAGATAGTGGAATTATTCTTAAGGATTATCAGGTGCCGCTACAGACAATGTTACTAGATGCGTTTGACCAAGCACTTGCAGCGCAAGACGCAAGACTTGAAATTCGGTACAAACAAGGACCGGCAAACGGGAGAGGGTATGTGTTACTCCGGACAGTTCCGATTACGGACCACTCCAGTAATATAGAATTGAACGAAGATGGATCTGTAAAGTTGAATATCTTGGATTGTCAGAATGGAGTTAATCACCTGATCTGCCTCGGAGCTGGAGAACTTGAACAGCGGCAGCAAGTAGATCTGTACGCATGGCCAGACGGAAGTATTCGGAAAGAGCAGTATTATACAGGCATTGACCTAATCGAACAGTATTATGAGAATACAACCGTTGATACCCTGGCAGAATTGGAAGAAGAGGGCAGGGATAAATTTGAAGAATTAAAGAATTATAAGCAGCTGAAAATATCTGTAGACGATACAGATCTTGAACTTGGGGATGTTATTGGAGGTCGAGAACGGATCACCAATATTTACATGGCAGCACCGGTTATTCGGAAAATTGTAGATGTAACAGGGAAAGGGCGTACGAGTATTTCGTATAAACTGAAAGGAGAAGAGTAATGGCGAAATTTATAACAACCACCTTGATGGACGGTTATGCAGGTAGTCCACATATTACGGAGACGCAGATAGGGCTTGCGAATCAAGCAGCATTCGGTCCGGATGATTATGTACTGGGAGGCGGTCGGGAATCTGAGGCGCAGGTGCTTACAAACAACAGCATTCGTATATTTGATGCGGTGTATTGTATACAGGGACGCAGAGATGTGATTCCGGCGAGCGGATATACAGATGTGACGATTGCGAACGGTACGCAAGGCATGAACCGGAATGACATCATTGTAAGGAGATACAAAAAAGACGAGAGTTCTGAAATAGAGTCTATGGAATATGCAGTGATAAAAGGCACACCGAATGCGGGAGAAGCACTGGATCCGAAAGTGACGACCGGAGATATCAGAACCGGTGCAACATTACATGAAATGAAATTATACAGAGTAAAAATTAAGGGACTGAATATTACTGCAGTCGAGCCGTTATTTAATATTCTGAAGAATATGGCAGTATTGCAGCAGGAGATCGCTAAGACAAATAAGGATTTGACTGAGAAATTGGGGTTCCAAATGTTGCTTAACACCGATGTGCAACAGATCTATACGATGTATGGCGGTCGGGTTAAGGTAGTATCTGGCACGATGATAGTTAACATTGCCATGAACATTGGGTATGCGAAACTGTTTTCTGTCGAGCAATTAAAAAACTGGTTTGGAACTGACTATACTACAACACGGCTTAGCGTAAAAACATACAATGGAGACGATGTGGCACAAGAAGTGCATTTTTACGCCCCGGAGATATGGAATCGTGAAATATTTCAGTATTTCTATCCAATCAATCGCGAAGGATATATGCGTATTAACTATAAGTTAGAATATGTGTATGGATAACATTTCTACTCAACTGTTACCACCCCGTATCCAACCCAGCTTGCGGAATTCCCGTAAGCTACAGACTGCAGGTATGCGCCTTTTCCGGAAAACGTGATACTTCCGTAACCAACTATGGCGCTGCCGACTACCATTTTTACCGGAATGCATTGCTCAAATAATATCTGAAGCGGGACACCGGCCATAATAAGGTGATTAGGGATAGCTCCTGTTGCGCCAGTATTTGTGTTTTGCAGGGTTACATACACCTGATTGTGGCTAATATGCCGGTATTTCATGGTCCACCCGTTTTCGAAATACGTTTTCTCGGTTGGATCATAATCCAATAACTTGGACAAATCCTTATTTTACACAGAAAGGAGAGATATATATTATGAAAATTACTTTTAATGATGCGTCAGAAATGACCATCCAGTCAGCAACCATCCGAACAGATGGATCGCTGTTGATCAAAACCATCTCTGTCACGGAGGACGAACTCCGGAATACATTCCAGGACGAATTCCGGACGAAAAAGATTACCGTAACGGAAAGAGAAACGACCGTAGCAGAGTACGAAGATTACACAAACCTGAATGCGCTGGTGAAATATACCGGTGGGATTCTTGGTGTAGTGATGTATCGGGAAAAAGAATCACCAATGGATCGTATTGATGCACTGGAAGAGCATGTGGACAATCTTACAGAAGCCAATAAAAGCCGTGAGGCTGAAAATGCAGAGCTTATCGCTACCGTGGATAGTATCCTCACAGACGTATTGCCGACACTGCTCGGTGATGGCACAGAAGAAACTAATACAGAAAATACGGATACAAAATAAGAAAGGAAAAGAAAGGATGAATGATATGGTTACATTTATGGCAAGTAGAATTATAGAAGAAGCAGAGAAAAGTGTTGAGGCAGGGCAGAAGAAATACCGTGCATATTTTGTAAAGACGCGATTATACAAGAGATGGAAAGACAATGTTGACACTATTTTAAAAACCGATGGTTACGATGAGGTCATCGTAGAAGACTGAGGAGGAGTAAAATGGTTAGATTACTTGATATTAAGCGCACGTACAGTGACGGAGGTATGCGTCTGTTACTATTGGCGGACAGCAAAGAGGACACGCTCCCGACACTGCTCTCGGACATAGACGGATTAAGCGGTGCTGGGGGGGTTACTCCGGGCAGTATAGTAATCACTCCTGCACTTGATGTATGCATTATGGCCAATGATGGCACATGGGGGCCGTGGTTATGATGGATAGCTTATTATTATATAAAATCCTCAAGAACAGAACCGGGGCAGAGATATCTGCCTCCGGGAACCCAGCAATCATGTCAGATACATTAAAGAATAATCCGATGAATGAGATGAAAGTATTTGGCTGGAGCAAGCAGGAGACAACCAAAGGAAAGAATCTGTTTGATTTTTCCCGCCTTGTATCAGACGGTGTGAATGTGATGGACTACGATAATCAGACTATTACTATTCCAGCTCGTACAAATAACACAGGCTACAACCAGACATTACGTGATTTGTGCCCTGGAATCACTCCTGGAACGTATGTTTTTTCTGCAAAGAAGTCAAATCCGGAAAGTGGTAACGGTAGTTATTTTTTAGAGGCTGGATTGGATTTCACATTTAACACGCCTACTGAATTAACGGACGCGCTTCTGGATAATCACATAGCCTGGTACAATAATCCGGATTCAGAGGTTGAGAATGTAATATCAGAGATTCAGATTGAAATCGGAACAGAAGCCACAGATTATGAGCCTTACACTGGCGGACAACCAAGCCCATCGCCAGACTATCCACAGCAGATTGTAAGCGCTGGCAGTGATGGGAAGATTGGCGTAGAAGTGCGAGGAAAGAACCTTGTCGATGTATATGGATACAGTGCAAGTGACATACCTAGTCCAGAAGCGGAAAGAGTATCATTTAATACCTATGGGACAACTTTAAGTACGACAGAAAAGACGGATAAACTTATTGTGAATCAAAAGATTATAGATGGGGCAAGTATCAATAGTTATACATCCGGTTATTTTTGCATTGGAATAAATCGCAAACTTGAAAATGATAAAGATTACATTATAACATTTAATATTGATGTAATTCAGAATCCATTCTCTGCATCTGTCATCAATGTTCTTTTTAATGGTATTGAAGCTTATAAGGCTAAGATAATAGGAGATAAAGTAACAGTAAAAGCAAAGAATATAGAATATAGAGAAAGACAATATGTTGAAGTTAGAACCTGCGGAATGAGCATGGAAATCAGTAATTTTATGATTACTGAGAAAGATGAAAACACAATCTACGAACCCTATTACGAACCGCAGACTATTTCTATCAACACACCAACAGGTCTTCCAGCTATTCCAGTAGACACAGATGGAAACTACACCGATGCCAATGGTCAGCAGTGGATAGCGGACTATGTGGATTTGAAGCTAGGGAAGTATGTGCAGAATATATGTGACTTACCGCTAAAAGATATCAACCTCGAATGGTGTACCTGGGGAGTGAATTATATTGTCAGTAATGGTACTGGATTTTATGCGTACTTAACGAAATATGCGCATGTAGGAAATACAAAAACATTAGCTACTATATGCCAACATAATGCTGACGCCTGGGGAGGGAGAAAAATTGGTTGCAATGCAGAAGTGAATAGTAACTATATTACAATTTCATTGCATACAAGTGATTTAGATGATGCATCGGATAACAAAAAGGCAATAGAATCTTTCAAAAAGATTGTTGAGCAGACGGATGCACACGTATTATATGTTCGTGCAGAGCCAATCGAAACCGACCTCACACCAGAAGAAATCCAGGAATACAAGAATCTTGTAACTTATGCCGGAACAACAATCGTGGAGAACGATGCAGAATGCTACATGGAAGTCTCTGCCGGTGGAGGAGACAGCCTTAGAGCAAAGAAGCTGGCGCTGATACTGGGAGAATAGAGGCGATCATATGGAAATACGTGCAAGACCGTAAGGTCTTATTTTTATACAGAAAATTCAAGAATCGAGGTACATAGAGTGTATGTAGACGTAAACACAATCATTATGGTCGGAAGTCTTTTGACAGCCGTAGTGGTTATTTTTTCTGCTATTTTTGCGGTGTACAAGTGGTACTTAAAGCAAAATCAGCAGGACGTAGAAATTGAAAGAGTAAAGTCAGAACAATGCTTGCTGACTTATGGAATTCTCGCTTGCTTGAAAGGACTTAAGGAGCAGGGGTGCAATGGTCCAGTAACTGAGGCAATAGACAAGATTGAGAAGCATATAAATAAGCAAGCGCATGATCAGGAGGATTAGATGATATGGATATTACAACATTAGGAACAGTAGTTGGAATCGTAGCAATCTGCTATGTGATTGGACTTGGCTGTAAGGCTTATGAGAAAATTCCGGACAAATGGATTCCGGTCATCATGGCTGTATGTGGCGGAGCTCTGGGCGTTGCCGGACTCTACACAATGCCGGATTTTCCGGCCGGAGATGTGATTAATGCAATTGCGGTCGGAATGGCGAGTGGGTTGGCAGCGACCGGAGTAAATCAGTTGTATAAACAGCAGTGTAAGTAGAGGGCGAGTAATCGTCCTCTTATTGATAGGAGTGATATTATGGCAGTAAGAATTGGAAGCGCACGTATTAATGAGAAGGGCACCACCACCGGAGGAAAAGCCGGAGATCAGACCGGTGGAGAAGTGTCTATACAGAATTACTATCTGCACAGAAAAGGTTGGTACGTAGCAAGACCGAAAGATCCAACTGTAGCAGAGAAGATTGCACAGGCAATGGAAGCAGCGTGCAACAATAATCACATCGGTTATTGCCAGGCACACAGAGGCAGCCTTAGAAAGATTGCGGTTAAGTATAACTATAATCTCAGCAAGGTCAATGTTGATGTGGAGGTAGATTGCTCAGCACTGGTCAGAGTATGCTGCTTATATGCCGGAATACAGGTTGGAGATTTCAACACAGCGTCAGAGCTGGAAACCTTGCGAAAGACAGGAGCGTTCGAAATCCTGAAAGATGATAAGCGCTGCAAGGAAAGTACATATCTGAAACGAGGGGATATTCTTGTTACACGCACAAAGGGACATACAGTTGTAGTCCTGGACAATGGATCTGGAGTGACTTCCGCTTCAAAGAGCACCAGAGCTTATGTCGTCGGACAAGTCTATGCAACACAGGTGGACGACCTGAGCGTCCGAACCGGTCCGGGAACCAATAATCCGGAAAAATCTTATGCGGAGTTATCCAGTAATGCACAGCAACACGCGCACGATAACGGGAGACTCAAGAAAGGCGCTCGCGTAACATGCAAGGACGTCCGCAAGAACGGTAGTGACATCTGGATCAAGATTCCAAGCGGTTGGATTGCTGCATATTATGGTGGAAAGAAGTATGTAGGATAGTGTATAATCTGACATATATAATAGGTAGAAACTTCTTTATACGTCCTTACAAAATGGTCATCCAATTTGGACATTGAACCTGTTTTCCATCGCAATACTGTGTAAGTATCGGCTGTCTTACATTTGGTCTTGCAAGATAGTCGGCAAATAATTCATCTACGATGATGGAAATAGAATCGTAAATATTCCGTTCAGGAATCCATTTGTGGTCAAATGCAGTGGAAGATGTAATAGTAAAATCATAGCCCTGGTTCCGGTACCATTCTGTATAGACCCGATTTAATGTAAAGGACATAATTGCCAGTACATTTGCGCGAATCGTATTGGTGGGCCAGGTTGCATAGATTTCACTGGATGCCACATTTTTGATGTAATCTTTGTAACGGACATAATAATTTTTAGCGGTGGAGTCTCTCGGACTTCCATCATGAACAACGATGTATTCGGGAATAACGACCCGGCTTAAGACAATTTCACCGCTTTCGGTTAATGGTTTGATTTCTTCCTCCGGTATTTTCGCCGGGTAATTTCCATATAATGTATGTGCAGGTATCACATAAATAGAATTTTGATTTGTGTCAGGAATGAGCGGACGCATGGAAATATTCTGGATAGCTGTGACTGTGGATAGAATCTCAGCACCTGCAATCTGGATAGATTCATAGCCTGCTGCTTCCACAGAAATTGTATATTCAGAATAGGGCTGCAATTCGTTTGTTTCATCTAAGCTGTATTCAATTGGAGGTGCAGGAAGATTAATGGTGTCGGTCTGACCGGAAGAATCTGTAGTCAACTCTTCCAATGTCTCATCAGGGACTCCAGTGTATGAAATCGAAATACGTGCATTTTCAATAGGATGTGCATGAATCCTGGAAGTCAGATTTATTTTCAACTGCCCCCAATCCGGCGTGTCGGTTATATGAAAAATGCTCATAATAAAAAATACCTCATAGAAACTAGATTACTTTTATTGTATGATAGAGAAAGAAAATGTGTGAGATGTGAAGAAAGGATTATAGATGGGAAAAAAGAAGAAAAGAAGACGCCATAGAGGTTTGAGATTCCTGATTTTAGTAATGGGAGTTTTGATTGTCTGTGGAGTATATCAATACAGGGAATATGGCAATATAAAAGATGTCATGCTGAAATTAATTGGTCAGGATCCGGTGATATATCAGCATGTTTCAGAAGAAATCGGAGAAATGGACGGTAAATTTTATTATCAGCAACTAAGTGAAGAAGAGCAGACAGTGTATCAGGAGCTTTTGCAGGGGCTTTTGGAACATGTAGAGCAAATTCATGTGCACAGCCAGAAGCCGGAACGTGTTAATGAACTTCTTGTTTATGTGTTGAATGATTATCCAGAGATTTTCTGGAGCGATGGGACAGCTTCTTCCACAGCCTATTCTGGACTTCAGAATTATACGTCTGTGATGCCGGGATATTTGTATACGAAAGAAGAATGTGAGAAAAAGAAGACACAGATTGACATGGAGGTGTCGGAGTGTCTGTCCGGTATCAGTGAAAATGCTTCGGATTATGAGAAGATTCTTTATGATTATGAGTATATTGTGAATCAGGTGGATTATGATGATGCAGCAGAAGATAACCAAAATATTTGCAGTGTATTTATTGGAAAAAAGTCAGTGTGTGCCGGTTATTCTAAAGCAATGCAGTATCTCATGGAGAAGCAGGGGCTGTTCTGCACTTATGTTACTGGGGAGGTGACAGAATCTTTCAGTGATGGTGATGGTCATAAGATCCCTCATGCATGGAATTTGGTAAAATGTGACGGCGATTATTATTATGTGGATGTGACGTGGGGAGATCCAATTTTCCAGGAGTCGGAAGAGGAGGCTGAAAATGTAATGGATGACGAAATTCGTGACAATATCAGCTACGATTATATGCTTTGTGATGATGATGAGTTGTTTCGGACTCATACGCCGGATTTGGAAGTAGAACTTCCAGATTGTACGAAGATGGATTTGAATTATTATGTAGTTAATGGAATGTATTATACAGAATATGATGGTCAGACGGCGCTTAAAGCAATGAACCAGGTGATTTCGGCGAGAGAGACGAAAGTTGTATTGAAATATTCCGATGAATCAGTTTATAAAACTGCAAAAGAAGACATTTTAAATAACGAGGTGAAGCGTGCTGCACAGAATCTGGCGCAGTGGTATCATTTGACAGAAGTCTCCTACAGTTACATAGATGACAAAAAAATGAATAAAATTACAATTTTCTGGAAATATTCTTAAAAAAAGAATTGAAATATATCCCATCCTAAATGCTAAAAATATCAACCGGATTTTAAACGAAAAAATATGGATAAAACCAATATAACAGGCATATTGACGAAAAAAACAATTTTTTAACGTAAAATAAAAACCATTAAAATTAGCGGCTATTTTAATGGTTTTTGTCGAAAGTAGATAAAAAAATGTTGAAAAATACTTTTTTTGGGTTGAAAAAGGATAATAAGTATAGTATACTTTTAACAATTTGGGAAGCTTTAGAGCAGACTAGAAGTAACAGAAAGGATAAGGGTGAATATATGAAAGCATTTCTAATTCTAGAAGACGGGACAGTCTTTGAGGGAAAAAGTATCGGGACGACGAGGGATATGATCAGTGAGATTGTTTTTAATACGTCAATGACCGGATATCTGGAGGTGCTGACAGACCCTTCATATGCCGGACAGGCCGTTGTGATGACTTATCCACTGATAGGAAACTATGGAATCACACCAGATATGGAGTCAAAGAAAGCATGGCCGGACGGATATATTGTAAGAGAATTATCCAGAATGCCAAGTAATTTCAGATGCAACGGTACAATTCAGGATTTCCTTGCTGCACAGGACATTCCAGGAATTGAAGGCGTGGATACAAGAGCATTGACGAAGATTCTCAGGGAAAAGGGAACCATGAATGGTATGATTACTACAAATGAGAATTATAATTTAGATGAAATCATTCCAAAACTTAAGGCGTACACCGTTGGAGATGTTGTATCAAAGGTGACCTGCGACGAGAAACATGTTTTTCCAGGAGAAAAATTTAAAGTGGCACTTATGGATTTTGGGGCAAAGAATAATATTTCAAAATCTTTAATTCAAAGAGGCTGTGAAGTGACTGTCTATCCGGCAGACACAAAAGCAGAAGAAATCATAAAATCTAATCCGGACGGAATCATGTTATCCAATGGTCCTGGAGATCCGGAAACTTGTGTTTCTATTATAGAAGAGATCCGAAAATTATCAGAGACAGACATTCCAATATTTGCAATTTGTCTGGGACATCAGTTGATGGCTCTTGCATATGGTGCAAAGACATATAAATTAAAATATGGTCACAGAGGTGGCAATCACCCTGTAAAAGATCTGTCTACGGGACGCGTTTACATTTCCTCGCAGAATCACGGATATGCGGTTGATTATAATACTATGGATAAGAATGTTGCAGAAGAAGCATTTATCAATGTCAATGATGGAACAAACGAAGGATTGAATTACATAGGCAAGAAGATATACACTGTACAGTTCCACCCGGAAGCATGCCCGGGGCCACAGGATTCTACATTCCTGTTTGACAGATTTATTGAGATGATGAAGGGGGACAAATAAGATGCCAAGAAATAAAGAAATTAAGAAAGTACTTGTAATTGGATCTGGCCCTATCGTCATTGGTCAGGCAGCAGAGTTTGACTATGCGGGTACACAGGCATGCCGTTCTTTGAAAGAAGAAGGACTGGAAGTTGTGCTGTTGAATTCAAATCCTGCGACTATTATGACGGACAAGGATATTGCTGATAAAGTATACATAGAGCCATTGACGGTAGAAGTTGTTGAACAGCTTATTATGAAAGAGAATCCAGACAGTGTCCTGCCGACTCTGGGAGGACAGGCAGCGCTGAATCTTGCTATGGAATTGGAAGAGCGGGGGTTTTTCAAAGAACATAATGTCCGCTTGATCGGAACAACAGCTCAGACAATTAAGAAGGCAGAGGATCGTCTGGAATTTAAATCAACAATGGAAAAAATTGGCGAACCATGTGCAGCATCACTTGTAGTTGAGAGCGTAGAGGACGGAATCGAATTTGCAGAAAAGATTGGATATCCGGTCGTTCTTCGTCCGGCATACACTCTTGGCGGAAGCGGTGGTGGAATTGCACATGACAGACGTCAGCTTGTAGAGATTCTTGAAAATGGGCTTCGTCTTTCCCGTGTGGGTCAGGTACTTGTTGAACGTTGTATCGCAGGATGGAAAGAGATTGAATATGAGGTAATGCGTGATGCAGCAGGAAATTGTATCACGGTTTGTAATATGGAAAATATTGATCCGGTTGGTGTACATACCGGAGACAGTATTGTTGTAGCACCGTCTCAGACGCTGGGCGATAAAGAATATCAGATGCTCCGTACATCAGCCCTCAATATCATTAGTGAGCTTAATATTACAGGAGGCTGCAACGTACAGTATGCCCTGAATCCGGAATCATTTGAATATTGTGTTATTGAAGTAAATCCACGTGTCAGCCGTTCTTCTGCGCTTGCATCGAAAGCTACGGGTTATCCAATCGCAAAGGTAGCAGCAAAGATTGCGCTTGGATATACACTTGATGAGATTAAAAATGCAGTTACAAAGAAGACATATGCAAGTTTTGAACCGATGCTTGATTATTGTGTTGTTAAGATTCCGAGACTTCCATTTGATAAATTTATCAGTGCAAAACGTACGCTGACTACACAGATGAAGGCGACTGGAGAGGTCATGAGTATTTGTGATAATTTTGAGGGAGCGCTTATGAAAGCAATCCGATCTCTGGAACAGCATGTGGACAGTCTTATGTCCTATGATTTCAGTCATCTTTCCAGAGAAGAACTGATGAACGCATTGGACGTAGTAGACGATCAGAGAATCTGGAAGATTGCAGAGGCAGTTAGAAGAGGAATTCCTTATACAGAAATACATAAGATTACAAAGATTGATATTTGGTTTATCGATAAGATTGCAAACCTGGTAGAGATGGAGCAGTCTCTGCGTGCATGCGCACCAAGAGTAGCGTCCGGACGTGGTGGAATTGGAAAGGAATTATTAAAAGAAGCAAAACGTCTGGAGTTCCCGGACGAGGTTATCGCAAGACTGACAGGTCTTACAGAAAGACAGGTGCATGATCTTAGAATGGTATACGGTATTACCGCATCTTACAAAATGGTAGATACCTGTGCCGCTGAGTTTGCGGCAGAAACACCGTATTATTACTCTGTATTTGGAAGTGAAAATGAAGTAGAAGAGACTTCCGGTAAGAAAAAGGTTCTTGTCCTTGGTTCTGGCCCAATCCGTATCGGACAGGGAATCGAGTTCGACTTCTGTTCCGTACACTGTACATGGGCATTTGCAAAAGAAGGATACGAGACAA